>Ga0172381_10000411_pt1 | contig 51252 bp, 66 predicted proteins | sample Leawel6488metaG_FD_119754 | JGI IMG/M metagenome (GOLD analysis project Ga0172381, IMG submission 119754) | Leachate microbial communities from a municipal landfill in Southern Ontario, Canada - Leachate well 64-88 metaG | ecosystem: Engineered > Solid waste > Landfill > Unclassified | place... | reverse complement strand
GCGCGCAGGGCGGCTTCGTTGGTCGTGGCGACGTTCGCCGTGGAGGCGGCGGCGGTCACGTTGTTCGATCCGGCCGCGTCGCCGGCGACGCGCAGGGCGGCCTCGGAGGCGACGAGGCTCACGGCGCTGGTGGTGCAGACCCAGTCCTTGCCGTCGATGCTCTTGTACTGCTTCATGCCCGCCCCCTGCGCGAAGGCGGAGAAGGCGCAAAGCGTGAAAAGGGCGTATGCTGCGATGGTTTTCATCATGTCTGGCTCGCTTTCAGGCTCGCGACGAAGGCGAGCACGCTCGTCAGGGTGTTGTAAATATCGGTGAAGTCCGTGTCGTCCACGCTCGCCGGGAGCGCGGTGATCGTGTCGGCCTCGATCGCCGTCTCGATCGCGTCGAGGCGGGCCTCGTGATCGATGATGCTCGCCGCGCCGTTCGAGATGTTCGAGGCGTTCGTGGCCACCCCGGAGGTCAGGGTGACGAGGGCGTCGTCGATCGCGCGATGCGAGTTGACGCCGATGTCGAGCAGGTTACCGTGCGGCACGCGGGGGGCGCCGGACGCCGAGCCGTCGTGGAGGTGGGCGGCGAAGTAGCCTTCCAGAGTCGCCACGTCCTCCTCGACGGCGTCGATCGCGTCCGCCAGAGGGGTCGAGTAGGCCACGGGGTCGTCGGTGTCCTCCATCCAGTTGCCGATCTGCTTGTGGCCGAGGGCGTACAGGTTGGAGTTGGTCGCGGACGCCACCGTCCACACAAAGTCGAGGCGGTCGTCCGGCCCCCACTGCGCGAAGGCGGCGACGAGGAGATCCGTGTTCAGGGAGAGCGTGGCCGTCAGGTCGTCCCCGGCCACCGTCCACGCGTCGCCGGGGAGATTGGGGAACTTGGCGTAGTCCACCCGCCCGTTCTCGGAGGAAATCTTGAGGACGATCGAGGTGTCCGTGGCGCACCCGACGAGGGTCACTGCGACGGCTTCGCGGACGGATACCGTTCCGTCGATCGTCAGGCGCTTGCTGGCCCACGTCGGCGTAAGCGTCAGGGCTGTTGCTGTCAGGGCCATGGGTTAGATCCTTTCGACGGTTGAGGACAGGGCGCTCCCGGAGGACGAGCGGGTCGAGCCGCCCATGGCCTTGCGGGCGATGAGGGTCTGGACGGCGGCGCGGTAGACGTTCAGGTAGTTCGTGACGCCCCGCTGGCCTTTGGCGATGAGATCGTGCGCCGCCTTGCACGCGATCGCCTCCCCCCAGCGTTCCATGACCCACACGGGGCAAAGCTCGCTTCCCAGACGCACGGTGAGCACGAGGTCGGCGGTGTACTCGTCGGCGGAGACCGCGCCGGGGGCGGAAAGTACGAAGACGCCCGAGCCGTCGTCGCGGACTGTGCCGCCCATGGGGGCGGTGTAGGGGTCGGAGGCGCGGTAGATGACGGCGTCGTCCTCGGTGCGGGTCACGGACTCGACGGAGACGATGCGGGCGCAGCCGCCGGAGCCTATGCGCACCTCGTCGGTCGCGGCGATCGCCGGAACGTCCTCGCGGCGCCAGACGCCCGTGTCCGTCAGGAAACAGTTGACGGCGGAGGCGAGGGCGCGGCGGACCTCGTTCGGGTCGGAGCCGGGGGAGCGTTCGACGACGAAAGGCACGAGTTCGCGGATGTCGCCGACATCGACGCCCTCGTCTGGCGCCCAAAAGTAATCCAAGGCTCCGGCCATGACGCGCCTCCTATGCCTTCGCCATCGCGGCGAACTTGTTCATGTAGTTGGCGGCGAGCGTGAGGTTCTGGGTGTCGCTGTCGTCGCGTTCGAGACACTTCGCCGCCACATAATAGGTCAAACACTGCCTGTAGCGGTCGTTGACGTAAACCGTCACGTCCCCCGCCGCCGCGAGCGCGGCGGAAGCCGTAGGCGGTTCGAGCGCGGCGGAGGTGGTCGGCAGACGCCCGCCGATGAAGAGGGCGGCGGGACGCAGGGAGAACAGGACGCGCACGGCCTCCGGCATGTGGCCGTACATCTCGGCCGCAGACCAGTGGTAGGTCGGCTTGTCGTCCTGCAACAGCGTCCTCGCGTCGCTCTCTATGTCGGCGTACGTCATGCCGGTTCCTCCTTACGCTTCCATCTTTTTGCGGACGGCCTTGATGAGGCCGGTGAGCGTGCTGTAGCCCGCCGGATCGACGCCGACCAGCTTGGCCTGCTCGTTCAACTCGTCGGGGGTCAGCTTGGACAGATCGGGGGCGCGGCCTTCCGCTCGTGCCAGTTCCAGCTCGCTGACAACGGGAGCCGGGGGAGCCGCGACCGCCAGAGCCTCGGCGGCGACCGTCTTCTGGTCGAAATCGGAGGCCGCGGCGAGTTCCTCGCGGGGTTTGACCGCCTCGGGCTTGGTGAGCAGGACGCTCGGGTCTTTGCCGGACGCCACGCACCGCAGGACATCGCGCCAGTCCAGTTTGCCCTTCATGATGGCGACGCCGACGGGGCCGGGAATGAGCATCTGGCTCATGTCGGTGCCGTGGCAGTTGGTGACGCCGGTGGCGGGGGAAACGAAGCCGTCTTTCACGCGCAGTCTGAATAACTTGGTCATGGTCTTTTTTCTCCGAAGGCCCGCCCCCGGTTAAGAGGGCGGGCTGTTCTTCCGATTTTTGGTTACAGGCTCAGGGCGGCGGTGCCGTTCTCGCCGATCGTCGGGCCGAAGTACGCCTCGATGTCGATCACGGCCTGCGCCGCATCGAGAACCGCGCTGCCCATCAGCATCAGTTCCAGGGGGGCCGCCCCGGTGTCCAGCACGCAGCCGATGGTGGCCACGGCGGCGGTCGCGTCAACGTTCGCCGGAACCGAGGTGCGCGTCCCTGCGGTGCCAGCGGTGTCGATCGTCAACAGGGTCGTGTTGGTCGAGCCGCCGTCCGTGGTCGAAATGAGAAGCAGATTCCCAGTTTCGGGCGTGACGAGGGTGCCGCGGATCGCCTTGACGACGCAGTTCGCGGGCAGGAAGCCGAGAGACAGTTTCACGGTGGTCGAAACCGAATCGCGGGTGCCGTCCCAGCCGATGCGGACGGTTTTTGTACCGATCGCGGTCTGGCTGAAACCGTTGGGGAGGATTGTCTTGCTCATGTCGTTTTCCTTTTCTCATGCCCGCCCCCGGTTAAAAGGGCGGGTTTCGTTGCTGGTTTCAGTCAGGCTTACGCGCCGACCACGTAGTCCTTCGGAGTGACCCACGCCACGCCGAGAGCCTCGGGATAGATGGCGTACCAGTCGTACACCGTGACCCGGCGGTTGAAGGTGCCCGGAGTGGACTCCGAGACGCCCTGCTCGTCGTAGGTCAACTCGTCCGCGAAGCAGATAGCGTCCGTGGTTCCGAACAGGACAGGCCACGCCTCGACGCCGTCGGTGATCACCGGCTCGATCAGGTTCGAGCGGAACGCGCTCTGGAACCCGCCGATGCCCTTGACTTCGCCCACGTCGCGGAAGAAGTAGGACATCGTGTTCGACTGGTCGCCGCTTTGCAGCGTGATGTCGGACAACTGTGCCGCCTTCGTGAACCACTCGGGGCCGTAGACCCACTTCTGGCCGCCCATCTCCTTGTTCCGGGGCTGCTCGTTCAGCACGGACTCCAGACGCGAGAGAACCTTGGCCGCGACATCCTTGTAGGTGGCGGTGGACGTGGTCGTGTCCTTCATCTCGGCGTAGCTGTCGAAGCACAGGATCGGGGCGGTCTGCGTGCCGACCAGATACGAGCCGGAAACCAGACCGGCCTTGCCCGTCGCCGCCGCGCCCGTGTTGGAGGCGTGGGGGTTGGCGAGAGCGAAGTCGATCCACTCCTTCTCCTGCTCAGTGAGGATGTCGGCCACGCCCGAGGACTTGTACAGCCCGGCGAGGTTCCCGATCGCGGAGAAGTATTCCTGCTCCTTGGTCAGGGCCGTCTGGATGTAGCGGGCGCGGTTCGGGAAGAACTCCGTGTCCGTCGCCTTCGGGTTAACCTGCGTCACGAGCGGCTGGCCCGGAACGTAGGGTTTGGAAACGACGTGCGGCTCGCCGGGAATCACCAGCTTGCTTCCCTTGCCCTTCAACTCGCCCTGATAGCGGCGGTTGCAGACTCGGGGCATGAACGTGTTCTGACGGAGCAGCATCTTGATCTGCTTGCTCGTCACGTCGGGCCCGTATGCGCTGGAGGGCAGAGCGGCGATCCCGCCGGTTGCCCCGTTCGCTAGAATGTATGCCATGGTGTCACCTCACGGTGCCGCCCTAACGCGTTTGCGTCTGAAGGGCGGCAAGTTTGGCGTTCGCCTCCGCATATCCCTTATCGTACTCTGCCACTTTGATCTGTCCGGACGCCAGCCGCGCGTCGAGCGCGTTGGTCTCGGTGAGCCAGGTCTGGGGGCTATACTGATTCGGGTCTGCCGGAGCGGCGAAACCGCCAGCCGCAGACGGGGTTGCCGCCTGCTGGGAAATACCGGGATTCTCGTACAGGAACAGCTTGACGTAAGCCTTGGTCGCCTCCGTATCGCCGCTCTCGTAGGCAGTGACCGCCGCGGGGGTCTGTTGGGCGAAAGCCGCCCACTTTTCCGCGAGGTCGCCGCCGGGTGCGAGGCGAGCGAACAGGTTCGGCGAGCCGCTTTGGGCGGCCCAAGAAACAAGGTTGGCGTTGTACGCCTGACGCTGCACGGCCTGACGCTGCATCTGCTCGACCGCCTCCAGACGGCTCACGAAGGGGGCCATGTCGGCCTGCGCGGGCGGCACGGCGGAAAACGGGGCCATCTTCGCCTCGATCATCCGCTCCACGCCTTCCGCGCCGTTCTGTCCCAGAGCCTCGATCTGCTCGGGGGTCAGCACGCCTCTCGCGTTCTTCGCCTGAATCTCGGCCAGCCTGCGGTTGGCGTCGGCGAGCTCCTGCTCGCGTTGCTTGCGCAGTTCGGCCTCGGCCGCAAGACGCCCGAAGGCGCTGCGTTCGTCATTGTCGCGTTTCGCCTTTAACCGCTCATTCTCATCTCTGAGTTTGGCGATTTCGGCGTCCTTGTCCTGGGGTTTTGTGACTCCCAGATTTATTCCCTGCTGTTCCATGTGCTTATTCCTCGGTTTTACCGCTTGGTTTCACCGCGAAACCTCTGCGGGCATGTTGCGCGCGGCCACCCGGCAAGCGCGGACACTGGTTCTCCTCTTTTCTGTCGGAAATCGGCGGGATACGCTACAAGGCCGGTTCACGAGGGGCGGCGTCCGGTGAAACGCCGCGCTCGGAAACGAACATTGCCCGGTCCCTGATCTCCGCCAGCCTGTTGGCGAACTTCAAAAATCCTATGGCCTCGTGGAGCGCGAGCTGCCGGTCCGGCGAGGTCGAGTTGAAATTGACTCTGTTGGCGTCGTTCATGTCCGCGTCCATGAGTTTCGCGACCATAAGCCATCCGGGATCGGTCGTCATGGTCTTGCAGACGGACGCCCACTGCGCCCGCGTCAAACCGTCGATCAAAGGCTCTTTGGGTGTCTGGATGGCTTCGCTCATGACTGTTCGTCTCCCACGCGCACGTTCTTCTTCAAAAGTTCGACCGTATTCTGAAAAGCCTTCTCCAGCACTTCCGGCTTCAGAGACAACGGATACACACTTCCGCTTCTCCCCATCCCGGCCATCACGCAATCCACGATATGCTCGATCACGTCCACGAGATTGACATCCGCAGGAACCCCGTCGGCGGCGTTCAGGTGATGACGGTTGATTTTGCGATGATTGTCCCACCACGAATGCTCTTCGAATCCGGTCTTAAAGTCCGCGTGAAACTGCTCGATGCCGCTCAGTTTGTCGGCGTCGTGAACTTGGCCGGCGTCGTCCAGCATCCCCGAAAAAAACCTTAATCCCAACACAACATCCTCAATGTGCTGCACGCTGCTTTTAAACAGGGTCTTTTCGGTTACTTTCGACACGTCGCAAATCCTCGTGTCCGCCGTTGCGCTTTTGCGAATCGTAATCATGCCGCGCTCCTCCGTCTGGCTACGTCACTCGTGTCGGTTGTGGCCACTCCGGGCTGTTCGGGCGACGCCGGAGCCGGGGCCTGCGGCTGGCCGGCGGGTGATCCGCCTCCCTGCGAGCCGTTCTGCGTCTGGTAGTCCATCGCCCCGTCGCCCGTGCCGGAAGTCTGGGCCGCCGGATCGGGCTGGGCCTGCCGCAACTGGCCTATGCGGTTGATCATTTCCATCTCCTCGATGCGCTCGGCGGACGGCAGGATGGAGTCGGGGTTCGGATAGCCCATCTTTTCGAGCATGTTGCGGAAAATCTTGAGGACGCCGGAAGGCCCGAGCGTCTGCTGGAGGAACTGGTCGCGGGAGACGAGGGCGTACATGTTCTGCGCCTCGTCGCGCTTGGCGGTTTCGAGAACCTGCCCCAGAGCCCCGTGCGCCACGACCGTCACGTCGCCCTTGACGCTCGGGTCCGGATGCCGCGTGTTGATCCATGTGACCAGCTTGAGGACGGCGCGACGGACGAACTGGGAATCGATGTTGCCGATGACCCACGACGCGTTGATGTTCGCCGCCTCCTGCATCATGGCCATGCCGCGGGCCGTGCGGATCGCGCCTGACGCCGAACCGGAGCCGAACATGTGGCGGGGGAAGCCGAGCAGGTCGTCCGCCATGACGTTCACGGCCTCGATGACCTTCAGCATCTCCTGTAGGCGGGTGTTGAACTCGATCATGTCCACCGGACGCTGGTTGGCGGCGGGAGCGTAGGCGTTCGTGGTGCGGAAAAGGTTCTTCCAGGGAGCGGGCTTGAAGGTGTCCGGATTCTCCTTGCCGACAAAATTGTCGTAATCGTTCCAGACGAACATGGGGCCGGAGGCCATCTGCATCTGCTTCTTCATGGACGCCATGACAATGTTCATGAGCGCCTGCACGTTGCGGAGCATGAAGGCGAACGAGCCGCCGAACCACGAGGACGGGTCGGCGTAGCAGACGCACTTGAGGACGGGCCGCCCGATGCAGTGGTCGCAGACGCGGGCGCAGAGAACCTCGTCGTCGATGACCACCACGTCCGCCTCGTACCATGTGTCGCGTTCGAGATCCTTGCCCTCGGAATCTTTACGCACCCCGGCCTGCATGAGCATCTCGCCGGACAGGGACTCGAAGTGGCGGACGCCCTCGGCGCAGAGCTTGCGGCCGTAGGAGCCCTGATCGGTGGAAGACTCCTCGACGAGCGAGTCGATCGGCAGGGAAATCTGGGGCAGCGGGGCGCCGGCCCGGATCTTGGCCAGAAGGCGGGCGACGGCGGCGGGGTCCCAGCCGTCGGGAAGGCGTCCGCCGGCCTTGGAGCCGGGCGGCAGGGACTTCTTGGCGTACAGGGACAGCTCGGGGATGGAATAGCGCACGCGGACGGAGAGATTGCCGTCGGTGTCGCGCTTGGCGCCCGGAGACGGGAACACGTCGAGGGTGTCGGGGGAGAAGAACTTCATCTTGCGGACGAGCTTGCGCTCGAACTTGACGACGCCGAGGCTGTCGCCGGTCGTCTGCTTGAGCCCCTCCTCGACGCATTCGCAGGGGCCGATGGAGACGCCCGTGCCCGTCTTGCACATGTTGAGGATGACCTCGCGCTTGACCTCGCCGAACTCGCCCTCCGAGAAGATGTCGTCAACGAGCCTGTCCATCCGCTCGGCCCGCTGGTCGGCCCAAGCCTTCTGGGCGGCAAACACGTCGCCCGCCCGGCGGAAGGCGTACTCGGCCGCCCCGTTCTCGTCGAAGGGCTGCCGCGTGGCCTGCGTGAGCTGGATGAACTCTTGGAAAATCTGGGCGTAGACGGCCGCGGTGACGGACTCGGGGACTTCGGGAACCTGCGTTGCCTCGCACGAGTGCGTCTTGTCCTGATTCACGAACACCCGCGTCAGGAGGGCGGCGATGTTGTTGACGCGCGACCGCACGATGGGGTCGAAGGTCTCGGGCAGGACGCCCATGCGGTCGAAGAGCAGCTTGTCAGCCGCCGAGGGGATCAGACTGTAGGCGCGGACGGCCTGGATCAGGCGGTCTTCGGCGCCGGAGGACACGCGGAAGTCCGAGTTCTCCCTGAAGCGGGACATGACGTGGCGGGCGAGACGAGACTTGGCCTCGCTCTGCGTCCCCTTGGGGGAATCCTGCGTCCCGGTCGCTATGAGTCCCTCGAACATGCCGACATTTTTGCATACCCTCCGCCGCCCGTCAAGCGTGATCTCACATTTTTGTCGGTTTCCTATCCGCCCCTTTTCGTCCGCCTGGTATGGAGTCTCGCATACGCATCGATCGAGAAGACTCACGACTTCGACCATGTTCGCCTTGTTTTCACCGAACGCCCGAAAGCGGCTGGCCGACTGGATTGCATGCGAACCATGTTTGCCCAAATGCCGCATTAAACGGCGGGCTGCGACTGTAGGGGTGGCGAGCGCGTTTCAATGAGTTCTCGAAATTGAAACAAAGCGAACGAAATCGAAGAATGAGATTGAGAACCCCTATGAGTCCCCTATTATGGACGACAAATTTGTAATTTCAAGTTTTATTTATACGACATTTTTGTCGTACTCTGTAAACACTTGGACAAAAGGCGTTTGCTACGAAAAAAGAGGCCGAATTATTTTCATTTCGGGCGTTTTGAGGGTGTAGAGCGACCCCGTTTGCAGGCCAAAATCGGGAAAAAGGGTTTTCGAGGGATTAAAGCCGCCGTTAAATCGGAATAATGCGTTTGAGGCCCGTAAACATTGGGTCAAACGCGTGTCACGCCGGACGGAAATTCCCGAGGCCGTACCGCGAGCGCAGGTTTCTCGCGCGGCGCTTGAGGTCGGAAACGTAGGCTTGCCGGGCGGACGCGGACATCCTGTGCCAGTCGCCCAAAGGCTTGCCGTCATCGGCGGACAAGATGCGGGGGAAGCGGGAAGGTCTCACTCCGGACCCCCTATGCACCATGTTGACACGCCCGCGCAGGTTCCCCAGTCCTTGAGGACGGCCTGCCACCTGTCGCCGAGAAAGGCCCAGCCGCGCCCGTCGCGGTACACCGGCTCCTCCAGCATGGGACCCGCGTGCCTGCCGAAGCTGCGGCGCATGTCCGCCAGGCTCAGGCGTCCGAGGTCGTCCCGCCGTATCCTGCGGAAGATGCGCCCCGCGCTCTTGGCGAGCGCCGGATGAGCCCATGTGAGGTCGATGCCGTCCATGAAAGCCTCCTAGCAGAAGAGTCCCCTGTCGCGCCCGTCCGAGGCCGCGGCGAACCTGTCGGCGAAGCTGGCGGACGATACGCCCCCGAACGCCTTGTCGTCACGTCCGCCGTACTTGAGGCCGACCATGAGATATTGCAGGGCGTCCGCGATGTGCGAGTAGGGCGAGTTCTTGTCCGGCTTGTCGCTCACCCGCATCTGCCCGCCGCCCTGCCTGACGAACGCGTAGGGATAGCCGCCGGCCAACGCCCGGACGAGTTCCTCGGCGGACGGGTCTATGGCGAGGTAGGGGTCGCCGTCGATCGCCGAGCGCGTGAGGGCCTGCTTCACCGTCTCGACGCGGGTGAAGGGATCGTTGTTCTTGAGCACGGGGATGGTCACGTTGAAGCCGCAAGCCCGGAGGATCTGCACGTCAGTCGCCTCGACCTGCCCGCCCAAGTTCTCGCCCGCCGGGTCCGGGAAGATCGTCACCTGCGACGGGTGGACGCCGCGTGCGGCGAGTGCCGGGCGCATGACGGTCTCGGCGAACATCTGCACGCCGCAGTCCTTGGACAGGATGAGCGGGATGCGGACGCCGCCGTTGGAGCCGTAATACCCGAACACGGCGCGGGGCGTCCGCCCGAGATCCATGCCGCAGAAGAGGCGGGTGCCGCGCGGGGGCATGGGCACGCCGGTCGCGGGGACGTGCCGGTCCTTCGAGAACTCGGGGAAGACGGGGGTGCCGGAGAGGACGTGGCCGTACTCGTTCAGCACGTTGCGGCGGATGTCGTCGTCCTCCTTGATCGTGAGCATGTTCCAGTAGTAGTCCCAGCCCTCGTGGATGTGGTTCACGTTCTCGGCGGCGCCGATCCCGTGGCTTTCGAACCGCTGGCCCCGGTTTTCCTCGTAGTCCCAGCGTTTGAAGGCGGCGTTCCACGTCCGGAACATGGCGGGCGGCTGGAACAGGTACAGCTCGTTGTCCGGCTTGAGGACCTGCGCCCGCTCGTAGAGCCAAGAGCCCTCGCAGGGCATGTTCGTGTCCGCCGTGATGCCGAGATTCTTGAAATACCCGGATTTCTGGAAGCCGAGCGGCGCCATGTCAACGTCGGGATAGCGTCCCATGCGTTCGCGCATGACCGAGACCATGGGGTACGAGATGTACTGGATTTCCTCGATGCGCCCGATCGAGAAGCCGTTCGAGCGCAGGGTGGCCTCGGCCGACTGCATCTCCAGCGGGATGCCAAGAAGCTTGATGATCGACAGGCGGTTTCCGAGTTTCATCGTCAGCTCGCCCTGGATGGGGGACGACAGGGCTATCTTCGTCGTCGGGAACAGCCGCATCCACATGTCGAAGGTGGTCTGCTTGAGCATCTGGAACGTGTTGCGGGCGAAGAGGGCGCGGTTGCGGATGTGGCCGTCGCTACAGGGCGGCTGGGCGGCGCAGCGCAGCACCATGTCGTAGTGGCAGCCGTGGGACTTGCCGCCGGATACGGGCCCGTGAACGACGCGCAGCGAATGTTGGCTCATGTGGAGGAGCTGTAGCGTCCGCAGGGGGATGTAGACCTTGGTGTTGCTCTTGCTCTTGCCCCACTCGGCCCACGCCGCCATCAGCTCGTCGTCCGTCTTTTCGGGCGTCCGTCCGTCCCTGAACGCCTTGGCCTCCTCGGCCGCCAGTTTGGCGCAGTCGGAGTAGGTGTCGGAGATCGCCTCCGCCATGTCGGGGTCATTGGGCATTGGGGGCCTTTTTCAGAATATCCGAATACTTCTTGATTTTGGCGTCCATGTCCGGATCGCGCATGAAGTTCAAGACCAACATGTTCAGCCCGAAATCGCACGACCCGCATACCGGACGGAACAGTCGTCCGTCCGAGCATATCTGCCACTGGTGGGCGGCGGGGTTGCCGCACCTAAAGCACGGCAACTTCTTGATCCCGCGTTCGGTATAGGGGGTCTTTCGACCGTGCAGTTTCCAAGGTTTTTTACCCACGGTTCACCTCTTCCGCCTCGATGGCTTTCGGCTCCTTGGCCTTGAGCATCTCCGGCATGTAGCCGTTGGAGATCATGAGCGTCATGGCGTTCGCGGACGCCTTGTCCTTGACCATCTGGCGGGCGTACTGGTCGTGGCCGTACTTGAGCAGGTTAAAGGCGAGGGTGTTGTCGTGCTTACGGACGGGAACGACCGAGCCGTCCCGCGTCAGGGCGTCGTCTTCCTGTCCGTCGAACGCCCGCCGCCACAGGGTTTCCTCCAGAAGGTTCATGACGGCGCGCTTGCGGGCGGCGGTGACGACCGACTGCGCCGTGTCGAACTGCACCTCCCGCGACCGGGCCGACTCGAACGCCGTGTACGAGAGGCCCGCGGCGGACAGCGCCCGCTCGGCGACCGTGCTGCCGGAGTCCATGCCCGAGGGCGACTCGGCGGCGGACGAGGCCATGACGGCCAGAAACCGGGCGCACCGCACGCGGTCGTCGGGCGGCAGGACGGGGAAAGCCTCCGCCAGCCAGCGGTCGGGGGGCAGGGACTCGTCGGACAGGCGGGCGTCGGCGTCCCCGGCGGACGTGACCACGACGGCGCGGGCGACCGCGAACTCCCCGTCCGACAGGGGCGGCGGGGTGCCGGGCGGCGGCAGGGCGCAGAAGCCGGGGCGGACGCCGGCAACGGCGATCTCGGCCGCGAGGGCTCCGGCCTCCGACGCCACGGAGCCGGGATCTCCCATTTCCCGGCGGCAGGCGGCCTCTGCCCCCACAAGCCGGACGGCCTTCATCTTCCGGACGCGGTCGGCGGCGAGGGGAGCGGGGGCGGGCGCCTTCTGTTTGGGCGGGGAGGTCCTGACATCCGCATAGACCTTTTCGGTCAGGGCGGCGAGGCGGTCGGCCTCCTTGCGGGCGGCGGGGGCGGCGGGGTCGCCTTCTGCCTCAAGTCTGGCGGCTTCGGCGGCGGCCTCCTCCGCGAGGCGGCGTATGTGGCGTCTGGGGGTTCCGGACATGTTATCCTTTCCTGACGGCGGACAGGCCGGCGAGAACGCCGTCGGCCTCCAGGCCGTTTTTGAGCAGTCTGGAGAATTCTCTCGACCACCATTCCTCCGCCTTTTCCAGATGACCTTCGGCGGGTTTGACGCCAAAATCGTTTTCGGCGTATCGCACAATGCGGCGGACATAGAAAACATGCAATGCGGAGCTGACGAGTTTGGCGCGGGATACGGTCGTCAGACCGAAAAACGCGAGCAGTTTGTTCATATTGTTCATACGGCCTTTCGTTCGCCGGGCCTCCGGGACATCCGGGGCACAGCTTCCCTTTAGGGCATGGCCGGATTATGCGTCCGCCGGGGGCAAAAGTCAACCGCGAAAAAACGACCGGGTGTCCGGAACGCGTATAGGGGAGACAGGTATACGGGAGAGAGGGGGAGGCGTGTAGGGCAGGCGGCCGGGGTGGCATGGCGGCAAGAGAGCGTATGGGGCGGGGGAGAGGGAGTCACAGGGGGACGGGGAGGCAGGGGAACGGGCGGTCGCAGGGGGGTAGGGAACAAAAGGTGGCCTGCGCGTGTGAGGGGGGCCACTTCGTCCGCTCGCCGCCCGCCTCCGGTCCGGGTCCCCTTTGCCCCCCATAGGCCGGGGGTGTACCTTGTCGGCATGGCTGGCGGGCGGACGGGGGCGCTTGGTTGGCGTGGGCGGCAGGGGGAGCTGGGGCAAGGGGTCAAACTACGCCGCATAACAGCTCTTCCGTAACCTACGCGTATGCGACAGCTTGTTTAATCGCTGCTCGCTTGACCTGTATACGCGCTCTATCCTTATCCCGCTTAGCTTGCGCCTTGTCTGGGTTGCGATCCAGATACGCCTTGCGATACCCGCGCTGATACGCGTTCCACTTCGCTTTGCGCTCCTCTGGCTCTGCCTTCAGGATCACGTTGAACGGCGGCTTATGCGCGCGTATGGCTTGGGCCTCCGCTTTCCAGCGTTCGCTTTTATCCACTATCGCGAGCGTTTCAACCCGTATGTTGCGCAGGTCTATAACGCTCATGGACTTAAGCAAAGCGCCCCAGGGCCTTGTGGCGCAAGAATTAGGGATGCGCAGGCAACCCGACCGGCTAACCCACGCGCCCGCGCCGATATACGTGCTGTATTGATACTTCCAGGCCATATGCTGGCTTCCGGGCGTGGGTTCGGCTTGGTGGGAGCCGATATAGTCCGGGCGTTCGCTGCCCGGCAGGTAACAGGCATATATCAGTGTTTTCATGGCGCAATTGTAGCATAAGCAAACAAGGATAGCAAGCGGACAAGCTGGAACCGGGCGGCCGAACATGCTACACGCGCAGGCGGACGCATGGACACCCGACAACGGCGGCGGGAAAGTCCCCTCCCTGACACCCTTGCCGCCTATACGTCGTCCCCTTGCCCTCTGTATGCCCTTGCCGCCTATACGCCCGCCTATGCGCTCCCCCTGACCCCTTGCCGCCACGCCCTCCCCGGCCGCCTGCCTATACTCTCCCCCTGCGTATATCCCTATCCTGCCTCCGGTCACTTGGTCATTTTTTCCGGCCCGCCTTGCCGCCCCGTTTCCCCGCGATCCCGTGTCGCTTGCCGCGCCCTTGAATTATTTTTGTTTTCGCTGTTGACAAATGCGGTCCGCATGAACTATTATACACGCATCGAAGCAAATAAGGTTAACGAGAGTTAACCGTTACAGGTCGGAAACAGACGTTAAACGTTAAAGGAATAAATCAGATGAAAATCACACAAGCGCACCGGGACCACATGCTAGCGAGAATTGAAGCGTTCGCTGCTCCAGCCGGCGGGATTGCTTTCTATGCGGCCGAATACGAACGCGGCAATTTTCACCATCGAGAGCAGGTCAACGACCTTCACAAGCGTTTCTGCTGGGATATGCTGGGCTTGGCGGGCCTTACGCCCTGGATATGTGATACCCTTTATCCTTATGCGGACGATACGCACATTTTAACCGCCCTCAAAAGCATCCTGCCCGCCGTTGTCCGCAAGTATTAAAAGGAATAAACCATGAAACAATTCACAAGCGCAGATGTAGACCGCTCCGGACAGTTTACCCGTATTTCATGCGAACGCGCCGACTTGGTAAGCAATCCGCCCGCGTGGCTGGCGCGCGGTCTCCAGGAGTCCGCAAGCGGCTACGGCCGCCGCCTCAACTCCGGCCTCAGCATCATGTTTAAGGAGGAACAATCATCATGACCAAAGACACCATTAAAACCGCCGTGATTTTCCGCATGTGGCCGGACGGCGGATGCCTTGCGCTCATGCCTTATCTGCGGGAGGGCGGCAATTGCATGTCTTACCAGAACATTGGGCAGCATGGCGCGGCGGATTATGCGGGTTGCGTAAGGTCCACCCGCCCCGCCACTCCGGCGGAATCCGCCCCCCTTGCCGCTGAGCTGGCTTCAATCGGTTATAACGTCCGCATCATAAAGCGGATTAACCCGGCGGCCCTGCGGCGCGCGCGGGCAGAAGATGAAAAGAACTCCCCCGCGTGCTATCCGCGCGGCGCTTAACACACTTTGACAACCCGCGCCCGTGCGTAACGCGGGCGGAAACGAGGATGACATGAGCAACGCCGAAAAAACAACCTATCGCATCATCGTTGGCGAGGTCGGAAACGAGGTCGGTCACGGCGCGGAAAGCGGTCATGTGTCCGACGCTGCGGCAGTCGCAAAAGCAAAAAAACTGTGCCGTGCTTATGACGGTGACGGATGGTGGCGCGTCGAGTGCGGCGGGCAGACGGTAGACAAGGGCGGACGCGAGCAGTATTAATCAACACCGCCCCCGGCGGCATCCGGGGAAGGGCGGCGGCAGCCCTTAAACGCCGAACAAAAAAGGACAAAAGAAAATGAACGCGAAACAAGCCACGAAAGAAACTATCATTGCCGCGCTGCGCGCCTGGATTGCCCAGCGCCCCGGCCTGGAATACGTCAACTATGGCGAGCCGACCAGCTACCGCGCCGAACTGCGGGCGATTGCACGCGACAAGAAAGACGCTCAAACCCTCTTGACCGCGGTTGAACTGTCCGCCGTCACGGTTGACCAGCTCAAGGACGCTTTCCGGGCCTATTCCGGCCGGCTCACCTGGGAGGAGGACGGCAAGGGCGGCGGGCGGCTGGACTATTGCACCGGGCAGTATTGGCCGACGGAATACCGCAAGGCCGCTTGCGCCGTGTTGGCGCAGGCCCTCTGGGACGAGGCGCGGGGCGCCCTGCCCGAAGGCACCCCGGAACCGGGGAACATTATCCGCGCGCGCTTCCGGCGCCTCTTCGGGCGGTCGATCCAAGCGCGCTGGTTTGACTGATAGGCGGCTCAACTTCAACAATCCCGCGCCCGGCGGGCAATCCGGGCAAAGGAGGTTACATCGTGAATCTTTTGCAAACTGTTTATCTGAACTGGAAAGGTCCGCAAGGGCGGGAAACCGTAGACGAGTTCACCCGCGAGCCGGGGCAGACGTTCCGGCAATTTAATGATTATCTGGCCAGCATGAGGCGCGAGTATGCCCTTGCGGGTATGTCTGTCTATCGCTCCTCCCGCCCTTGCCGCGGATGGTCAAAATAAAGGATTTCCCCATGTTCACCCCCTGGACAACGTTTGACAAGTATTTCACGGCCGCCTGCCTCCTGGTCTGCGGCATCCTTGCCGCCCTGTGTCTCTATGCGGCAAGGATCTAACACAATCAACCCGCCGCCCGCGCGGACAACCGCGGGCAACTTTTGAAAGGAACCGCATCATGAGCAGAATCGACAACCCGACACGCAAAGGCCGCATTCTCTCCGTCAAAGTCGAGAGGCGGACGGACCCGGACCCGGACACTTCTTATCTGGGGAAGTACTCCAACACCCCCGGACCCGACGACCGCACGGTTGACCGTAAGGCCCTGGGACACATGGGCCGCGGGGAGTTCCGCTATTTTATCGCGGCCAACTCTGGCAAGGACACCGGCAACCCGGATAGCGTGCGGCAGGACTATGACCGCATGGAAGCCCTGAACCGGGGCGAGTGGCAGCATGTTGGCATCATGGCCGCGGCCAATATTGTCCTGCCCGGCTCCGACGTGGTCCAGCGTATCGCCTCCGGCGGCCTCTGGGGCATTGAAAGCGACTCGGGGGAGGATTACTTCGCGGAAGTCGAGGCGGAGGAGCTGGCCGACCTCCGGGGCGAACTGGAAACCATCGGATTCGGCAAGCGCCAGATTGACCTTGCCTTCCGTACGGCCGAACGGGTCAACAGGTAGACTCATCAACAACGCCCCGCCCGCCGGCATCATAGGCGGGCAGAAAGAACACCATGAAACAAGACACCATCGACTTCCTGAGCACGCTGCTTTCCCTTGCGGACAATCCCGACCGCGGGGAAGACCGCCCCTTTATGGGGAAAACGGTTTACGACTTCTCGCCCGCCTTTCAGGCCGGGGCGGAGAAGTTCGTCGATGCCTTCCGCGAATACCTGGAGTCCGAGGGGTTCGGGCACCTGATCCGCGCGGGCGAACGTTCCTTCGGGGGCAACGTCTACTTTTCGCTGTCCGGTCACGGCTGCGGGTTCTTCGACGACAATGACGAGCGGGTCTCTAACCTTCAGGACGTGATACAGGAATGGGCGTGCGCGCCCAATAACCACGCGCACAGGTTTGAGGAGTTGGAAAACGATATTGAGGTCGGAAAGGACGGCAAAATCGACCTGTGCATCATCCCCGAGGCGATCGAGAGCGTCCGGGCCGCCCTGTTTGCCGTGCCGCCCCCGCCGGAGAAGAGGGGGCCGGGGGGAAGGTATGCGCCGGCATGGATGGACTGCGGGGAAGGGATGCTGCTTGACCCCACAACCCGTAACCCCGTATGCACGCGGGTTGTTGAGGCGAAAGGCTGGGGCCGGATATTCGAGGTCTACGATTATTCGGACGCGCCGGAACGGAATTTTGCTATGATTCTGGCCGCCCCTCAAATGCTGGAAGCCCTGGAATATGCCGCCGAACTCATCGGCGTGGCGCGGAAGCACTTCCCGAAGTCCATGCACAACAGCGATAAGTTCCAGCTCGAAAACACCTGCGCTACGATCAACAAGGCGATTCACAAGGCGAAAAGGGGTGTTCAATGAGCAAAACAACCCACACCCCCGGCCCCTGGTCCGCCGTTTGCGGACAGTCGGAACACAAAGACCGCTACACGGTCGGCAACACTCACGGCGGAATTGCCGTCGTTGAAGTAGTTGCCGAGATACCCGGAAGGGATATCGAGCCCCTTGTTCAGATCAAAAACGCCCTGCTTGTGGCCGCCGCCCCGGATCTCCTTTCCGCCCTGGAGGGCGTCATGAAGTGGTGGCGCGAGGTCCCCTTGCCCGACGGCGGAAAGGTTGACGAGATGCCGGCGGACATCTTCGACGCGGCCCTGAACGCGATTGCCAAGGCGAAAGGACTGTAACATGCAAAATCACATCGTTACCAATGTACGCGATGGCACCTTCCTCCTGTTCGCCCGTTCCCCCCTGTCCGCCCGCCCCACCTTCTACTGGGAACGCGAGAGACAGACAGCCTCCAGGTTCACGCACGAGGAAGCGCAAGCGGCTTGCCGGATGCTGGCCTTCATCGACGGCTCGGTGTCGAACCTTTCGATAGAGGAGGCGGAATAAATGCAACCCTTCAACCCGATATGGGCCTTCGTGGCCTTCTGGGGGGCGATTTTCCTCTGGTCGGCCTTCGTGTCGGTCAAACGCGGGATAAAGTGGATAATGAAAGGATGACGAAATGAGCGACAGAACCGCATACGAGCGCGCCCGCTATCTGGGCAGGCGCGAAAGCATGTTGAACAGATACCGGCGCGAGGCTGACGCGATCAACGCCCGCCGCCGGCGCCCCGAGGACTCTTCTTTTCTTCCGCCTTGGCAACAATTACCCGTGGTTTCGAGGATACAGGAACCCCCGCCGGCCACGTACGCCGTAGGAAAGACTCGGGAGTTTAGATACCCGCTCATCGAACGCCTTGCCGATCCCCGACCGGACATGGAACGCGAGCGCGCGGACACCGTGGAAAGCGTACGCCTGCGCCTGCTGTGGGCGGTCGCCGCAGGAGGGGACGAGGGCACGGTCGCCAGGTGCGCCATCTCTGTCATCCGCTTTGTCGAGGGAGACGGCCGCCACTGGTCGGACCGGGCGATCAAGGGCCTCCACATACGCCTGTGCCGGGCGGCCGGACTGCCCCGTTTGCGGTTCGAGGCGGCACGCGACAACCTTGTGCGGGAGCTGTTTATCCCGCTCTGATTAATTGTATTATTCGGCATTTAATTTGCGGAAAATAAATCCCCGCAAACGCATGGACGCCAGCCGCTTATGACGCGAAAACGGATTAAACACGAAAACACCCTAATAGCATTAGAATACTAATGCGAATGCACGCGTGCGCGCGAGGGGCGTCAGAACAGAAAGCCGGATTCTACCCGACAAAAGGAGACGGAAACATGGGCAACGAAGGTTACAAACACTCGGCCGAGGTTCGCAAGGTCATGAGCGAGAAAGCGCGGTTGCGTTGGGCGAACATGAGCGAGGCGGAACGCGCCCGGCGTTCGGAGGTCTCTCGGCTCAATGCGACGCACCAAATGGCCGATCCAGCCGTAAGGGCACGAATTAGCGCCAAGCAAAAAGGAAAGTCTCCTGCGTACAGGCACGACCCCGAGAAGGCCGCGCTCGGATTAAAGAAACACAAAGAATCGCTCCTTGCATATTTTTCGCGAATGGGAAAGGATTTGCCGATGTTTCAGCCCGACGCTAGGGCTAAGTCGGCGGCCGCGCTGGCCGAAGACCGAAAAACAAACCCGAAGACGGGGAAGTTCGAGACCAACGTGGCTGCGCGCGAATGGCACCTGCGCGATCCTTGGGGCAACGAATACCACTTTTTTAACTTGTTGCATTTTATTCGCACGCATCCCCACCTTTTTACCGATTATCAACTCGGGTTTATAAAAGGTCACGAGGGCCGAGAGGAGTATACCCGAGCCTTTGATAACCTGGGTAAGTTATCCCCACGCCGAACCCATCCGAAAACGTCCTCCATGGGTTGGACGTGGTGTCGATACGCCGGCGAACCCGACCCGCGGTTTGTCTAACGAGGGACGTTAAGAAAAAACTTTCGGGTTTTTGAACACGAACGCCTGCGGAAACGACACTATAGGCATAAGAGGAAAGGATTTTAACATGGACGACAAACAGACGGAAACCGACGCGGTGACGGCCAAGCGGAAAAGGGGCAGGCCCCGGATCGAGAATACCCTGGTGTTCTACCGGGACAAGGCCGGCAGGGTCAAAGCCTGGAACCCGGCGGTCGGGGCGAACGTCAACGCGCCCGCCAGGATACCGGAGGCGGCGCGGCTCTATGACGGCCTCGGTTTCGACTGGGTGAAGTGGGGGAAGCCGTTGACCCGCGACGGGTATTTCAACGCGGCGAGGCGGACGCCGTTCCGCAAGCCGGAGGATCTTCCCGGCGATCCCGCCGACACGGCGGAGCTGGACAAGGCGTTTGCGGAGGCGGACGGGAGCACGGAGTTCAAACGCGCCCTGACCGCGATCTCCGGCCTCTTTGACGGGCACGTCCCCGACCGCCCCGTCGTCCTGAACGGAACCTATTGGCTGCGCTTCCTTGCGGGCGTCTTCATCCGGGACGCAGGGGCGGACGGCATCTCCCGTTCCCGCTTCACGCGTCCCGACGGCAAGGTGTGGGCGAGCGTTAACATTCTGCCCTCCGGCGGCTCCGGCTTCAACTACACCGAGGAGGCGTGGTTCGGGGTGGTCAACATGATCCGGCCGCCCGTCTTCTGCGTACGTGTCGAGGGAGACAAGTACCTCGACTGCTCGACGGGGCTGGGCGAATGGTCCCCGGACAGGCTCGCCCGCTGCGTTCTGGCGTCTTTGTGGCGCACGAAGGCGGTCGATTCCTGCGCCGCCCTGTCTCCTTCGCCGGAATCCGCGCCGCTTGCCGCCGCCCCTGCGCCGGAAGACCCGCCCCCCTGTGCCGATGAGGGGGCCGGGACACCCCCCCTCTCAGGCGATCCTGACGCGGTTTCCGCCGAAGAGCCCCGTGACGAGGCGGACGCCGTTCCCGCCCCTCTCGTCGCGGGCAAGACGTGGGGCGAGATCAAGGCCGGCGAGGTGTGGCTGAAGGGTCTCACGACCGCCAAGGACTTGCAGGCCCCCGCCCCGCTCTCCCGCGTGCTGGACACCGTTGTCTCGCACGCCGTCACCAAGACCCTGACGGACGCGTGCCGGGCGACCGCGGACAAGAAGGCCCGCAATGAGTACAAGCGCGACAATCTCCACGTCTGGTATCCGGCCCCGGTCTACGCCGACAGGTTCAAGGGGGCGGTCAAGGAGAACGTCGTCGGGTATACGGGCCTCGCCTGCCTCGACTTCGACGGCATGGAATCCTTCGAGGCTGCGGAGAACGCCCGAGACGACCTGTTCATGGAGTTCCGGGAGGTCCTGTTCTCTTCGGTCTCGGCGTCCGGCCTCGGGGTCTACGTCCTCGTGGCGCTCGACTTCGACGGCACCGAGGCGGGGTACAGGACGGCCCTCTCCGCCGCGTTCGAGCTTTTCGAGTCGAAGGGCTACATGCCGGACACGGGCTGCGTCGATCCGACCCGCGCCCGCTACATGTCCTCCGACCCGGACGCCCTTTCTCGGCCGGACGCCTACGTTCCCCCGGCGATCAAGGCGGGCGGGCCGGGCGAGGGATACTTCATCCTCCCGGCGTCCATGCTGCGGTCGTGCTGGACGAACAGCGGGCGCAAGCGCAAGGGGGCGGGCAAGGAGTACCTCAAGGAGGCCCTGGACCGCATCGCCAACGCGCCGGAGGGCATGAAGGACACGACGATCACGAGCGTCATGGGCACCGCCGCCCGCCTCATCCGCAACTACGGTCTGAACGCCGACGAGGTGTACGACAGGGTGCGGACGCAGGCGGCGGCGTACGGCTATGATACCAAAAAGACGGCCGACAAGATCCGCCGCCTCGGGGTGGCGAACGAAGGAGGCCACTAATGCCCGCTAACGTCAACCAGGCTTTCAAGCGCGGGGTGAACGTTCTCTTCGGGGACAAGCCCGCGAATGTTCCGGAGAACCCTCCCGCCAACGTGTTCGCCGCGTGGAACCGGCTGGCGGCGAAGTTCCCGGACATCTACACCTTCGCCTCGGTGACGCGCAAGGCGCGGGAGACGGAGGAGAAGCTGGCCGTCCTGCTCAAGGCGGACAGGAAAGGGCTGGCCGCCCTCTTCGCGAGGCGGCTGGAGGCGGACGGGGCGGAGAGCGTCGAGAAGGCGCTGGAAAACTGGTGGAAGGAGGCGAGCCGTGGATAACAGGACAGCCGCGAAAGCGGAAGACAATCTGGCAGAACTGGCGTCCAAGAACTTCGAGCTGGCGAGTCTGCTTGTCGAGGAGGTGCGCAAACTCCGGCTGGAGAACGCCGGCCTGCGGGTGCGGGTCGCCGGACTCGAAGGCGTCGGGGAGCTGTGGCGGAAGGCCGAACGCGAGCGAGTCTTGAACGAGCGCCGCGCCGAAATGATTTTGGAATACCGGGAGGAACACGGACAATGAAAGACGAGACCGTGACAGACCTTGCTATGCTGCTCCTCCTGCTCTTGTTTCTGGTGTTGTGCAGGATTTAACCGATTTCCTGCGGGTGCAGGAAACGCGCGGCGATCAAGTGGCGGGAACGGGCGACCGTGTTGGCTATAAATCCGCCGGACATACTCTTGCGTTCGTTCCGGGATGCCCCGCGCGTTAAGTTTTATGAAAGGGATCACATGAAAAAAATCACACAGCAAGAAGTGGACATGGCAACCGCCGGTATGATGAAGACCTGCCCGTTCTGCGGGAACCCACCCAAAGCGGAGCCGTGGCACGCTGGAGGACCGCGTAAGATTATTGTCGCGTGCGAAAGCGACGTGTGCGAGGTTGCTCCGAGTTGCACGGGGGAAACTCCGGAAGAAGCGATCGCGATATGGAACCGCAGAGGAGTCTAAACTCATGACCGACGCTCCCACGCACACATTGGCGGCCGAGTCGCAGTTCGCGTCCGCCTGCCTCAACGACACCCAGTTCGCCAGAGACTTCGCGGACATCGCCGTCTCCGGCCTCTCGGCGGTCAAGGCGCTGGACTGGCTGGCGCCCTTCTGCCGCGACTACGCCCGCAAGTACGGGCAGTCGCCGGGGGCGGACGTGCTGCCCTACGCCGAGGCGGCGGTGCGGGCCTGCGAGCTTCCCCCGGACGCCCTGGGCTTCTTCGCCGCGGCGTCCAAGGCGACCCCCAAGAACACCGCCGCCCTCGTGTCCCGAGCCCGCAAGCATTATCACCTGCTGGCCCGCCAGCGGCACGCCGACAGGGTGCAGGCCGCCGTCATGTCGGACGACGAGGACGGGATAGCCGAGGCGGACGCCGAGCTGCGGACGCACAAGATCGGCTCCGAGCAGTGGCCGGACGAGGAGAGCGTGCTGGACAAACGGGGCAACGCGGCCATGTTCGACTGCCTGCCGAAACCGTTGTTCCACTTGCCCGGTTATGTCGGCGAGGTCATGAACAAGGCCCTGACGCGGGACGGTTTCGTCATCAATCTCGGCACGGCAAAAGTCGGCAAGACGGCAAACGGCGTGCGCGTGGCCTACGAGGCGGCGCTGGCCGGCCACAAGGTCTGGATTCTCACGCTCGGGGACGACAAGGTTCCCCGCATTCGCCGCCGCCTGTTCGCCTGCAATTCGGGCAGGCCGGTCGGGGGCGAGGCGGAGGAGGTGCAGGTCGTCTCGTTGGTGGTTTGCAAAAAGGGAGCGCGCGGCGAATGCGACCGCTGCTCGGGAACCTCGCTCGCCCCGTTCCCGCCGGACAAGGTGCTCGCCGAAAACACGCCCGAGGATCTGCTCTCGAAGTATCCCGATTTCGTGCCGTGCCGCGACTGCTGGCGCAACGGGAAAGCCGTCAGCAAGGATTTTGAGCCGATGGTGTGGTGGACGGAGAACCGAAGCGTCCCGATAACGGTGGACGAGGCGGACGCCGAGTGCGACAGCATGGGCGGGCTGTTCAGGGGTGGCGAGATCAAGATCACCTACCGCCCGAAAGGCGTGCTTTCGTTTGAAGGGCTGAACGACCTGTTCAACAGGCGGGCGGACAGGAATGGGTACGAGGACGCCGTGGTGGTCCTCGACTACCTCGAAATGATGAAGCTTCCGCCGGGCAGGGAAGACTACGAGCAGTTGCGCACGCTCTCGGAAAACCTGCGCAACTTTTCGACGGAGAAGAACAATCTCGTGTACGCGCATCTTCAGGGCAACCGGCTCGGCGGAACGATCGAGACGCAGACCATGGAGAGCGTCGGGCGGTGCAAGTGGGTGTTGGACAACTGCACGGCGGGGTTCGGCATGAATCAGACGCCCTACGAGCGGTCGGCCGGCCTGATCCGCATCAACCAGATGGCGGGCCGCGAGTTCAAGTTCTCCCCCGAACACCAGGCCATGTGCTGCTCCTGGCTCCACGTTCAGGACCCGTTCGCGGAAAGTTTTCACGTCTACAGGAAAATCAAGGAGGTGGCGAGATGAGAAAGAAAACAGCGAAGCGCAAGATGAAACCCGTTGTCATACGGTCGCGGCGGTTGATTTACGCGTATCGCGACGAACAGGCGGAGGCGAAGCGGTTTCGCTACAAACTTTCTTCTGTTCTTTCCCTCGCGTGCGAGCCAGCTACCGCTGAACAAATTTTCACGGAAGTCTTCGCCAAGCGGCATCTCATTCCGCCGCGTTGGTGGGGTCCGCTAATCGGGCGGCTGGGACAGCGGGCGGGACGAGGAACAACAACCATGTACGAAGCGGTCGCGAGGTTCGCCTTGTTTGAACCTCACAGCAAGGAGGTGGCGAGATGAGCGAAACCATACATCAAGAGCGGGAAACGGCGCTCAAAGCGATAAGAGACCTAATCGCTTCGTGTGCGGCACACAGGATGATCGCTAAGAGACATCTCAACTGGGAACTGAACGAAGGGTGCCGGGGATGCAGACGTTTGACGGAAAAAACTTGCGCGGGTCGCGTTCATCTCGACCGTTGCGGCATGTCGCACGCGTGGGAGACAAGCGTATGATCCCCCTTCCCCCTATCCCCGAATCCGACCTCTCGGTGTTCAGGCACCCGCTGGCCGAGCCGTACCGCTTCTTCGCCTGGGACTTCGAGGTCTACGAGAGCGACACCCTGCTCTGCCTGTTCGACTGCCTGACGGGCGAGTGGGCGGACGTGTGGGGCTGCGGGCGCATAGGCCGTTATCTCGATGCGCTCATGATGGACGGCCGCGTGGTCTTCTGCGGCTTCAACTCCCGCGGCTACGACAACGCGATCGCCGCCCTCTGCATAGCCGGGCATCCGCAGAAAACGGTCAAGACGGCGAACGACGTGCTGGTCGGTAAGGCTCCCTTGGAACTGGCGGCAACCTGGGGCTGCGCCGGGCCGTTCGAGACGGAGCAGGACGCCGCCTTCCGCACGCCGGGATACTTCGACATCTTCGCGCGCTCGTACGACGCCGGGTTCGACATGGGGCAGAAGATGATCGGTCGCAAGAAGGTTCCCTGCATGAGCCTCAAGACGTGGGAGCGGCTGAACGGCATCCCGGTCCTGCGTACGCCCGTCCCCTTCGACAAGCCGTTCCTGACGGAGGAGGACAAGGCGGCGGTCGCCCACTACTGCCGCTATGACGTGGCGGCGGTCGTGCGGTTGATGACGCTCAAGGAGGGCAGGGGCAACCTGCTGGGACGCGCGGGCCTGATCGCCGAGAAGCCGGACAAGATGAAGTGGGGCATGACCAAGCCGAAGCTCTCGGAAATCTATCTCGACGCCGACAAAAACCTCTGCCCGTCGGCGGACGATCCCCTGCCGAACGGGGGCGTGGTGCAGGTTCCCCCGTGCATCCGCATTGAGAAGTACGTCGGCGTGCTGGAACACTTCCGCAAGCCGGCCGCCGAGCTGGAGGGGGCGCAGTACTCCTGCGAGATCATGGGGCGGACGCACAACTTCGGCATAGGCGGGCTGCACTCGGAAGCCGACAGGCCCGAGCGGTTCGCCGGGGACATCTGGGACATCGACGCCGGTTCCCTGTATCCCTCGATCATGATCGAGTACGGCCTGACGCCGCGCTCGGTGGTCGATCCCTCCGCCTTCCCGCGCCTGAAGGCCCGCCGCCTACAGCTCAAGAAGAAGAAGGACCCGATGGCGGACGCCCTCAAGATCGTGCTGAACTCCACGTTCGGGGCGACCAAGAACAAGTACTCTGCCCTCTACGATCCCTATATCGGCCTGTCCGTCTGCGTGGTCGGCCAGCTCCTTCTCGTGGATCTCCTGGAGCGGCTGGAGCCGTTCACGGAAACCCTGATCCAATCCAACACGGACGGCCTGTACCTCATCCTCAAGGACAAGGCGGGCGCGGACAGGGCGGTCGCCGAGTACGAGAAGCGGACGGGCATGACGATGGAATGGGGTCGATATGTCTTCATGTACCAACACAACGTGAACAACTACGTCGCCAAGGACGACAAGGGCGAACTCAAGCTCAAGGGCGGCATGTTCCGGGCGGCTCTCGCCTCCGTGTCGTCCCCGGCGCAGAAGGTGGCGGTCGCGAGAGCCCTCGGCGAGACCATCGACCTGACGCAGTTCTCGCTCGCCGACTTCGCCATTACCTGTACTCGCGATAAGAACACGCGCGGCTTCCTCGTCAACGGGGTCGAGGTGGACGACGAGTACCTGGAAGTGGTCGCCGTATCGCCTTTCGACGCTGTGCCGATAAACTCGGTTCGGGCGGACGGGTCGCTGGTCAAGGCGAGGCTCTGCCCCGAGTGCGCCCTGCCCGTGCGGGACGCCTCGATCGGCATGGTTGACATGGAACATTATCTGAACGCCGCCGCCTGCGTTCAAGAGGTTTCGGAAACAAACGAATGAAAGAACGTGCTTGACGGTACACGTACAAAGAAGTATTGTTCTCGCAACAAGGAGAATTATCACATGCTATCCGCAACTAAAACAAAAAAAGGTTATTTGCGTTATGGTTCGCAAGAGATGCAGCACAGGCGCGTTTGGAGAAAACATTTTGGGCCTGTTCCTGTCGGGTATTTCATTCATCACATCGACGGAAATAAGCAGAACAACTCCATCGAAAACCTAAAACTTGTGACAGCGATGGAACACAAGCGCATACACTCTGGTTGCAGAATGATTGATGGCGCGTGGTGGAAGAGGTGTAAGACGTGTGGAAAAGAAAAGCAAATTGACAAAGATTTTTACACATATTATCACATTCCCGGAAGGGGAATTAGTATGTTGTGCAAGAAGTGCACCATCAGGATTGTGGTACAAAACAAGAAAAACAGAAGGTTGTCAAAGCTTGCGACAGAAGTAAAATCGCCCGCCGCCGAGCGGATCATGGACGCGTATGAAAACGCGGCAAAACAGAAAGAGGGTTGAACCATGTGCGTAATGTTCGAGAGCGATCTTATCAGCAACGTTCGCCTGCGGCAGGAGATCGAGCGGTTGGAAATGGAGAATGAGCGGCTGGCCAAAAGGCTGGTCTACGTTCGCGGCTTGCTGGAACGCCGGTGTATCTGGTGTTTCATGCTCGGGATTATTTTGGCTTTTATTATCGTAGCCTCTCGTTTTTGAACACGAACGCCTGCGGAAACGACACTATAATCATAAGAGCCTTGTTTAAGGAACTCATGCGAAAGGAGGCAACCTATGGCGCCCGTTTCCCTCCGGATCACGGTTCGGCGGGCATAAGGGCCTACGACAACACGAAATACGGGCGTCCCCGGCGTCATTTGTCCTATCGTTCGCCGGGGACGCCGATCACAGTTTGAAAGGACAAAAGGAGAATTGATTTTATGATCTCGATCGAGGACAAAGCGGCCCGCATGACATCGGGAGCGTTCGACAGGGCGGACGGCGCATCGGCGCTTGAATCTCATCTCGCCCTCCCCGCCAAGTGGCGCGGGGCGTGCGGCCCCCTGCTCCTTGTGGACGTGTCGCCCGTGTCGTACATCGTCGCCCACCGCGACATCCGCTCGGCGGCCGGCAAGTCCAGGGAGGCCCTCGCCACCGAGATCGCCTTGGGCGTCCGCCGCTACGTCCGCGACATGGTGGGCGACGTTCACCCCGCCGCCTGCGTCCTCGTGTTCGACTCGCCGGTCAAGACGCTGCGCTCGGGCCTGCTGGCCCGCTACAAGGCGCAGAGGGTCAAGCGGCGGGCGGACGTCGACGAGGACAAGCGCAAGCTGAACGACGCGCGTCTGGAGGCCGTGGAGGGCCTGTGGCTCGCTCCCGCCCTGCGTCCGGGGTGCAACGTGCTCCGCAAGCCGGGATACGAGGCGGACGACCTGCTGGCGGCGTTCGTCCACGCCCTGCGGGTGTCGCCCACAGGAGAGCGGCTGACGGCGCGGTCGCGGATCATGCTCGCCACCAACGACACGGACATGTGCCAGCTCCTCGACTTCGCCAACGTGGACGTTCTGGACGTGGGCAAACGCCGGTACGTGACGGCCAAGAGCTTCACGGAGTCGGAGGGTTATCCGCCGCGCCTGATCCCCGCGCTCAAGGCGATCGCGGGCGACACGAGCGACAACATTCCCGGCATCCCGGACATCGGCGAGAAGACGGCCCTCAAGTTCCTGCGCCGCGAGCCCCTGACGGAACGCGAGCGCGGGCTGCTGGAGGCCGGGTGGGGAGACGCCGAGGAATACTACGATCTCGTCCGCCTGCCGCTGGCGGGATGCTCGCTCAAGGGGTCGGCGTTCGACGAGAGCCTGAATCCCGACGACCTCTTCGGGCCGGGCGGGTCGGAAATACTTCCGTTTTAATTTTGATTTCCGAACACGAACGCCTGCGGAAACGACACTATAAGCAAGGAGACCACATTATGAGCATGGATTTTCAAGTGTGCAACGCGTGCAAGAGAACGCTACCGCTGAATGCCTTTAGCAAGCATTCTAGAGCGGTAAATGGACGATCTGGCAAGTGCAGAGGATGCACCGAGATTTACAGAAAGAAATGGATAGAAGTCCGTAAGTTGGATACGGCGTGGCGCGAACGCCAAAAGGTAAGGTGTAGAGAAAAATCGCGCAGAGCTAGAGGTAGAGAAAAAACACCGAACTACGAATCAAACAAACGAAAAAGTGTTGAGCACAACAAACGTTTTCCAGAGAAAGTCGCCGCAAGAAACGCCTCAAGGGTGCTAAAAAAGAGCAGAGAAATGGCGTTGCATCATTGGTCGTATTTGAAACAACATCGGTTGGACGTTCTTTCTTTGACTACCATGCAGCACGCCCTTGTCCACAGACACACAATCTATGACCAGGAGCGGATGATGTATCGTAGACTGGACGGAACGCTGATTGACTCACGCGAAGCGGCGATCGCCTACTACGCGACGTTGAAAGATTAAATGCAAACTTGCATAGGTTATTATCTGTCGGGAAGGAGCGAATTGTGATCGAATTTGACTTAACACAGCCCGAGGAGATGGCGAGAATCGTCTCCCGCGACCTGCGGGCCTCGGGCGCGGCGTTCGCGGACGCCAAGGCCAAGGCCGACGCGGCCAAGAACTTCTGCAAGCGGGAGCCCAAACTGGTCGCCATCGCCGTCCGCAAGGGCAGGATAGACATCGGCGAGAAGGCGACCGAGCAGGCGGTCAAGGACTATGCGGCGACCTGTCCGCAGGTCGAGCAGGCGGAAATCGACGAGGAGGACGCGGTGTACGCGGCGCACAAGGCGGAAATCGCGTACGACTGCGCCAAGAGCGACAGGGATTTACTTAAGGGCCTGTTGTTTCATAGCGGGCGGATGGAAGGATAAACGGAGAAGGAGGCGTGATATGGGCGAGGCGAAAAGGCGGGGAACCTTCGCGGCAAGGAAGGCCGGCCCCAAGGGCGACAGGTGGCGCAAGGACACGGGCTCCGAGGTGGACGTGGCGGAGACCTCCGTCATCACCCGCCAGATGACCCGGCGGTTCGGGTTCAGGACAAAGGCCGGGCAGCGCGGCTAGAACGACTTTCGGCGGATGTTCCGCCTTAACGGAAACGCGCCGGTAAAGGCGCACAAAAGAAAAGGAGGCCATTGTGGCCGAACAACAGTATCGAGTGTATGAAGACCTCGTCGGCAGCAACCGGCAGGACGAGCGCGAAGACCGCGATTTCGCGCACGGGCAAATGTTCTGCCTGCCCGACTGGGTGAAGTGGTGGACCGCCCGCGACGCGTGGGGCAAGGCGGACAAGAAGGACGACGCCAAGGAACACACGGTTGACGTGCGCGTCTGCGGCTTCGTCATGGACGGCGCGGACAGTTGGCCGAAGGGGATGCGCGACCGCACGGGCGGCCTCGTCTACACGTTCCCCTTCACGCACCACCGCGACGCAAACCGGGACCGCCATCTGTGCCTGAAGCCGTTCGGCAAGGGCGGCAAGGGCGACTACCTGCCGGGAGCGACGGTCTGCCCCCGCTGCGAGGCGTTCGAGGACATGCGCGAGAGCACCCGCGACATGGAGCAGAAGGCCGCGTGGGAGAAGATCAAGGTCTTCAGCCAGAAGTTCTCCGGCCTGATCTTCGGGTACGTTGACGGCGACGTGAAGAACCTGCGGGCGTTCGAGTTCTCGGACACCAAGCCGGGCAAGAAGTTCGACAAGGACCCGACCTTCTTCGAGCGCATCGTGGGCCTCTGCACGGACAAGAGCATCCCCGCCGCCTCGCGCGTCGATTCCCTGTTCTACAGTTACGGCCCGCGCGCGCAGATCCTCCGCCTGAAGTTCAAGTGGGTCGCGACGAACTCGCGGATGCCGTACTGGCAGCTCACCGACATCTTCAAGGTCGGGCGGGAAGACGGCGCCCCATCCACGGACGTTGACGCCTCGGTCGCCGAGCGCATCAAGCCCTGGGAGTGGCTGGACGTGAAGGGCGAGCAGGAGCGGATGCTGGCCACGGACGGCTCGGCGGACGCGAAATCGGACAAGGGCGCCGATCTCGACGCCATGGATTACGCGGCGCTCATGGCGTTCGCGATGGAAAAACAGATGACCTCGATCCTTGAGGAAGGCTTCGAGGCGGACGAAACCGTCGCCTTGCGCGCGGCGATCAAAAAGGAGACCAAGTAACATGACGCAACTGGAACAGAAACTCGCCGAGGCGATCTCGGCCCTCATCCCCGGCTTCGACCTCGTCGGCATCATCATCGAGGCGGCCCGCGGCCCCTGCGCCTGCGAGCAGACCGTCGGCACGCCGCCTGCGGTCGTCGTGACCGCCCAGCCGGAGCCCGCCAAGCGGACGCGCAAGGCTGCGGTCGTCGGTTCTCTGCCCGAGCCGGAGAAGTCCATCCCGGAGCAGGCTCCCGCGCCTGCCGCCGCGACCCCCGCCTCCGAGCCGGAGAAGGCTCCCGAGGCCGGCAAGCCGATTCCGGCGAACGCCGCCGGCATCGACCTCACGGGCCTCTTCGAGGGCACGGGCGCCTCGAAGAAGGTGGTCAAGGACGTGTTCATCGCGGCGGTCGAGAAGGCCAAGACCCTCGCCGCGCTGGTCGCCCTGAACGAGGTCTGCGACTGCGGCTTCGCGACCGGCGACTACACGGAGGAGACGGCGGGCGTCCTCAAGCGGAAACTGAACCGCTGGGGCGCGGCGCAGGAGTAGCAAGGATGTCATCCCCAAGTACACGGGATCGAAAACGCGGGGCACGCCTCTAACGGCGAAAGCCGTAACGCCATCCGCCCGAACCGTACGTCGGCTGTGTGGCACCGAGCAGGTCATTCGGTGCGTCTGATTTTAAAAGGAGAACATCATGACCAAGCAGGACATTGAGAGAACGCTGAAGACGCTGGTTTACGCGGAGTTCGCGATCGAGGCCGAACACGTAGCGAGGGAAACCCTTTTCGCCGAGGACATCGGCGCGGACGACCTCGATATGATCTCGTTTTCGATGCGGATCGAGGATCAATACGGGATCGCGGTCCCCGAGGATGTCGCTCTCGCGTGGACAACCTTCGGCGACGCGGTTGACTATGTCGCCGGGACGCAGGAGGTGACGGCATGAAGAATATTCAAACCATTGAAGAGCGTCTGCTGGAGCAGGCTCTTACCGACTTGGCGAAAAAGATTCACGAGGCGGTCAATCCGATTGCGGCGGCGTTCGCCCCCTATGTCGGCTTTAACGTCGAAAAGAACCGGGATTTTACCGGGGACAAGTTCAATGAGAGTTTGGCGAAACTGCTCGCACAAGCCGTATGTTTGCGTTTGGGTTACTACGCCGGATACACGACGAAAATGGAGGCGACTTCGCCCGCCGCCGTTTGCGGCTTGCTTCGGCGCGACTTGCCGCCGGAGGTTTTGACCGCCATCCGCAGCGTCGCCGCTGAAGCCTTCTTGAAAAAGATCGAAGAGGTTCGGGCGATCGCCGAGAGCACCTCGGAAGCCGTGGACAACATGCAAAGGAGTTGAACCTATGACCAAGAAAAGCATACAACCTGTCGCTGCGGTACCTGCCGACCCGAGACACCTGTGCGACACCTGCGCGATGAAGTTTCCCACTTGTAAGGCCGTTCCGGCTGGCATCGTGTGGGGAATCGGCCGTGACCCGTCCGCGAAAGGCGTGGACGCCGATCGCGTCCTCGAATGTTACGAGTATCGGCACGACCCAGCCACGCCCGTCGCCGAAGAACCCGAAGCCCACCACCCCTACGGCCCCTCCCGCTGGCCGGGTCTGTGCGTCTGCCCCGGCTACACGCCGGACAAGACGCCCGGCGACTTTGCCGAGCGCGGCACCGCCGTCCACAAGGCGATCGAGACCGGCGACTACTCGAAACTGCGCGAGGAGGACCGCGAGACCGCCATGTGGATGACCGGCGAGCTGGCCCGCCTGACGCAGGGGCTCGACACGGACGCCGAGATCAAGACGCGCATCCCGCTTTACACGGTCGCCGACCTCGCCGCGATCGGGGGCGTCACGGGAACCTGCGACCGCCGCTGGGAGACGGAGGACGGCACGCTTCACGTCGCCGACTTCAAGGCGTTCTCACAGATTGGCCTCGGCGACCACCGCGCCCAGCTCGCCGGGTACATCCTGGGAGCCAAGCGTCCGGTGGACGACGCGATCGTCTGTCACATCTTCCATGGCGGCTCCCGGCAGGTCGAGACGTTCGAGATGACGTGGGACGAGTGCCTGGCGTACGCCAAGACGGTCGCCTTCGCCATCGAGAATCCCGACAGCCCCCGCCGCCGCTCGCAGCATTGCGACCACTGCGCCAAGGCGGGCGACTGCCCCGAAAGCGCCAAGGCGGTCGCGTTCGGAGTTCTGGCGGCCGGCAGGCTGACGAAAGAGGCCGTCCGCGCCGATCCGGCGTCCGCAGCCCGCCTGTGCGACTGGCTGGACGCCGCCGCCAAGCGCATCGAAGAGGCCAAGGATCTCGTCGCGGACGTGGCCAAGGAGGGCGTGGCGATCGAGGACAACGTGACCGGCGTGCGCTACGTCGTGCAGCGTTGCGAGGGCCGCGCCGCCATCCCGCCCGTCGGCAGGATCATCGACGATCTGATCGACAAGGACGGCCTGACGCGGGAGGCGGTTTTGGAACGCGCCACCCTGACGCTCACGTCCCTTCGCGAGCTGGTCGGCCGGGAACGCGCCGAGGCGTACGGCGTGCGCGGGGAGGACACTTTGAAATTCGTCCGCAAGGGCGGGGCGAAACAACTGAAAGGGTAAACTCATGACCATAACCTATACATTTCAAGAAGTGAAAATCAAAGGCGTCAAAAAGTGGAAAGGCGAAGACGGTAAACGTCATACGACAACCAGAACGTTTTCGCAAACCATCAATCCGTTCAACAAAAATAAAGAGGGCAAAATCAAGTCGCGGGACGAGATCATGACTGAAATCACGGCAGAGCGTGACGCGTGGATAAAAGAGGTCTCCCCGAAATGACCATTCGTCCGCAAGGGCGGCAACAAGGCGTTGAAAAACTAACGAGTCTCATAAATCAACAAACCAAAGGACACACAGATGAAGGGTATCAAACTGATGAAGTTGAGTGCGATAGGCGTGATTCTTATCGCGATGACAATGGGGCAAGCGGCTCCTGACGGGTGCGAGGGTGCGCGACCGGCCGGCGCAGGGGCCGACATGCGACGCCAAGTGGCAATCTCCGACCAGATGCAGGACGCGCAGAAGACGCCGACTGACATCCGGTTCTCTCTTGAGCGCTATAACCTGATCCGCCGCGCCTATTGGGTGAACGGGATGAGGGAGAAGGCGCTGTCGATGCCGTGCAAGGTCAACAAGCCCATCGGGTACATCGTGCTCGTGACAGGCAACGGTTCGATCCTTGGCGCGTTCGTCGTGGACGGAAAGTTGTCGAGCCTGAAGTCATATCTAACGCCAATCAGTGAGGCGTACGAGATCGTCTACGGCGGGGTGAGCCGTTATGTGAACAACTGGCTGTCGGACGTTGATGGGTGCTACGGTGACAACGATGACGGCGTATTCTTCTTCACACCGGACGGCAAGTACATCGAATGGAAGGGAGCATACCTCTACTCGGATATCCCGTTCACCGTGAAAGATCCCGTGCTCAAGCTTGGCGTGGAAGGAGGACTGAAATGAAGCGCGGTTTTCATCTGGTCGATGCGATGATTGCGCTCGCGGTCATGGGCGTAATCGCGGCCGTGTTGATCCCGACGTGCGTCAACATGACCAAGACCGGGCGGGGGCTGTGGAACAACCAGATGTACGGGGTACAAAAGGTTGACGACGCCACAAGGTACAGCACGCTCAAGGACGTGGAAGATACCTGCCGGTCCATGCAGGCGTCGTACAAGGCCGACGTGGTGACGGCAGCGATGTACACCAAGGCGGGCAATGCCGAATGGGCGCACCAGGTCGCCATCCGCGCCAATCGGACGGCGACATCCTACAACGAGTTCGTGTTGAAAAACTCCTTCGTTTGGAAGGGCGCCGTACCCGAAGACATCGCCGCCGAACTGAAACTCGTGTCGCCGTAAACCAATCGAGTCGCCCTATGACCATTCTTCCCGGCTCCCTTCTCCCGCATCAACAGGCGGGCGGCGAACTCATCGCGGAATGCGGCGGCACCCGCCTGCTGGCCGACGAGATGGGGGTCGGGAAGACGCGCACGGCGGTCGCGGCGGTCATCCTCACGGGAAACCTGCCCTGTATTGTTGTGTGCCCGGCGCAGGTCAAGTACACCTGGCTGGACGAGATCGCCGCCGTCTGTCCGGACGCCAGGGTGTGCGTGATAAGCGGGCGCACCGAGGCCAAGGGCCGCGTCGAGCGCGGATGCGACTTCTACGTCATCAACCGGGACATCTTCACGTTCCGGGCGAAAGAACTCCACGCCCTCAATCCGCGCCAACTCATCGTTGACGAGGCCCATCAATGCGGCGGTTACGAAACGAAGCTGATGAAGGCTCTGTTTTACATGTCGGCGGCGGTGAAGAAGAACAAGGGCGGCGTGATGCCCGTTACAGGCACGCCGATCACCAACGACTATTCCGACCTGCACCGGCTTTTTTGCCTGATGGCCGTGAGCGTCTTCGGCAACAAGACGGCGTTCGAGGCCAAGTACTGCCCGGAGAAGGTGTTCAAGGACAAGATATTCGGCGGCATGTTCCGGGGCAAGCCAAGGTGGATGGTCGCCAAGGAGTACGCGGACGCCAAGGAGAAGGGCCTCGTGCCGAAGGCGTCCGACGAGGCCGTCGCCGAGCTGGGCCGGATCACGCGCAAGTGGTGGCTGCGCCGCACGCGCAAGAGCGTCTGGAAGGTCATCCCGCACGAGACGCACCTGTGGCGGGTGGATCTCGACGACGCCGGGGTCGTGGAGGCCGACAAGGCGGCGAGGGAGGCCATGAAGTCCGGGGCGGCGGAGAACGAGGGCGAGTTCGCGCACGTCAGGCGGCTGGTGGGAGAGGCCAAGACCCCGCTTGTGATCGAATGGATACGCAACTTCCTTGAGCAGACGGACGAGAAGCTGATAATCATGCGTTATCACACGGAGGTCGAGAAGGCCATCAAGTCCGAGTTCGGCTCCCTGTGCGTCTCGATCTCGGGCGACGGCGTGAAGAAAAAGGAAGCCGAGCGGGCGTTCCAGACCGATCCCTCCGTCCGCCTGTGCGTCGCCCACGTCAAATTCTGCACGGGCGTCACGCTCACGGCGGCCCGCAGCACCCTTTTCGCCGAGATGCCCTGGAACTGGGCCGAGTTCATGCAGGACAAGGACAGGAACAACCGTATAGGGCAGGAGGCCGAGTCGCTGGACTATACCGTCTGCATCGCGGCGGGCACGGTCGAGGAGATCGTCTGGAAAATCGTCAACCGCAAACGGGACTTGACGGAAAAAGTGATGGGAGAGTAAGATTCTCGAACACGAACGCCTGCGGAAACGACACTATAAGCAAGAGGAACGTTTGAAAGGAGATTCAATATGCTCACGAGAATGCCTGACGGAAGCTGGCTGGACCCCGCGAAAGTGGTGGCGGTGTACGAATCGTCTTCGGACGAAACGGACATTTACGTGCGGATGGAAGACGGAGAGGACCTTCCTTTCATGTCGCAATGTTGCGAGCCGACGCCAAAAGGGTTGCGGGTTCCCCAAGACCTCGCCGACGAGATCGCCCGCCGGATCAACGACGCCCTTCGCAAGGAGGATGGGGAATGACCGAGACCAAGAAGTTCGGGGCGTTCGTGCGGCAGGCGGGCAAGGCCGGCATCGACAGGGCTGCCGCCATCGCCCCCTACGTCGCCAAGGCCACGGACGGAGCGTACGACGTGCGCGAGAGCATTCGGCGCGACCTGCGCAAGGGTCTCATCGACGAGGCCCGCCGGGACGCCCTGTTCGCCGCCATCGACGCCTGCACGGAGGCGTGGCTGGCGTACGGCAAGATCATCGACCGCCGCGACCCGAAGGACTGGGCCGACCTCGGCAACGGGGGTCACATGCGGCGGACGCACAAGGACTCCGAGCGGACGCGTGATCCGCGCGCTTTGATTTATCATTCGCAAACGCAAGAGATCGTCGAAAGGAACACATAGCATGAAACCCGAAAAACGCGAATACGACGAGGCCGAGCTGGCGGACCCCAAGCGTCCCCTGCCCCTGACGCCCGGCAAGCGTACGGACCCGGCGACCATCGAGGACGAGGAGGACTGGGAATGATTATGGCCATTGATCCGGGGAAATCCGGCGGGATCGTCTGGGACGAGGACGGGCACGCCCGCTCGGTCAAAATGCCGGACACGGAAGGCGATTGCGTCGATCTGCTCCGTACCGCCACGCTGGCCGCCGGACAGACGCGTGTGGCGTATATCGAGAAGGTGGGCGGCTATATCGCCGGAAACAAGGCCCCCGGAAGCGCGATGTTCAACTTCGGCCACGGACGCGGCGTGCTGGTCGGCGCGCTGATGGCGTTCGGCTGGCGCGTCATCGAGGTCACGCCGCAGAAGTGGCAGGCCTGGCTCGGCATCGGCAAGTGCGGAGGGGACAAGAACAAACTGAAGGCCGAGGCCCAGCGGCGTTTCCCCGAGGAACGCGTGACGCTCGCGACCGCCGACGCCCTCTTGATCTACGACTACGCGCAAAAGAAAGAGGCGGATTTATGTTAACGGCTGCCGGAGCGATGATCGTGCGGGACGGAAAGGGCTGGGGCGTCGTGAACCGCGACGGCCGGAGCACCTCGTACGGATGGGTATCGTTCGACGATGCTTCCCTTTATGATTTCGTCGAGGGCAAGACGCCCGAATACTACGCGGGCGGGTATCTCGGCTGCGAAAACGGTTTCCTCGCCGGGGCCGCCGTCAAGAGAGTCGAGAGGATCACCGAAACGCGCTTCGTCGAGGTGTCCGAATGACCTCCCGTGAACGAGACGCCGGCGTCCTCGTCGTCGCCTTCTGCCTCGCGGCGGGCGGTCTGGGCGTCCTTCTGGGCTTCATACTGAAAGGGGTGGCGGGATGAGCGAGGAGAGTTGCGTGTCATGCAAATACGGCATGCTGTTGTTTGATCAGGAACCCTGCGCGGCGTGTCTGTCGATCATCCGCAAAAACGGACCGATGTGGGACAAATGGGAGCCTCGCGAAGTCGCAAAGGACTCGGATGGCCGAGTGTGCGACATGGCGCGGGCAATGATCGAACGGTGCCAGGCGAAACACGGAAACCCTTGCGATTGTTTGCGTGTCATGTGCGCGGATTGGGTTTCCGCGTCATGTCCGGCCCGCGTCTTTCTGGCCGAGCACGACCAGGCCGACGCGTGGGAAACACAGTCGTGACCGCCGCCAAGTGTTTCGGATGCCCGCATCTCGCCACGGACGGCGAATGCTCCAGATACCGCAGGAGGGCCTCGGCGGTGAGGGCGTGCGGCCACGGATGCAGGGATTTCAACCGCCCGCCATACTCGCGCCGCGGAGCCGAGAACGTGCGGCGGTGGCACAAGGAACAACAGGAAAAGGAGAAAACATGAACGCCAAGGAACTGTATCACGCCGACGGCACGGCGACCGGGATTTTCTATTGCGCGCAATGCCGCATCGTGGCCCGCAGCCAGCATCTCGCCGAAGAATGCTGCAAGGCCCGCGTTTGCCCGTCCTGCGGCGGCGAGGTCGAATCGAAGTCCTATTACGCCAAATGCGGCCCCTGCATCCGCCGGGAGCGGGAAGACCGCGAGCTGGAGAAACTGCACAAGGCCGAGAAGGTGACGCAGTGGGACGGCTGGGTCTACCGCGACGGGTTCGGCTCGATGGCAGGAGGCGGCGAGGGGTTCGCGGAGGATATCGCCTCCATGCTGGAATGGTGCGACGAGGAAGGCTGCGAGTATCCGGATTACGTCTGGGCGTGCGCGGCCATCCCCTTCGCCCAGGTCTCGATCAACGACATCCTCGAACGCATCGTCGAGAACGGCTACGAGGACTTCAACTGCGACGATCTCGAAGGCGTGAAGGCGCTTGAGGCGGCGATCGAGATTTTCAACGAGGCCAACAAGGCCGTCGTCAAATACGAGCCCGACTACACGCGGGCCGTGATTGTGGAAGCCAAAAAGGAAAAGGATAACGCGAAATGAGTTTTGACGACATTCCGGAAGACAGGGAAGAGTCGTTTCCGTGCCCCGTTTCGGGTTGCGGCGGAAACGTGGCGAAAGACGGCTCCGGGTGGGGCTGCGACAAGTGCGGATGGAGAAAACAGGAAAAGGAGAACACGGATGAAGCGTAAAGTCTACGTGGCCGGCCGTATGCGCGGCCTGCCATACTACAATTTTCCCGCCTTCGACGAGGCTCGCGACAGGCTCGCCGGCCTCGGCCTGACGCCCCTGTCCCCTGCGGACATGGACAGGGCGGCGGGGTTTGACCCGTTCGAGATGTTCGACGAGCATCTGGTCTCCTTGGCGGCGGACGGCGGGCCTTCCTGCTGGGCCACGGTTCCCCCCTCCTTCGACCTCGCCGCCGCGATCGCCCGCGACAACGCGGCCATCGACGACCCGGACACCGCGGCCGTCTACGTCATCCACGAGGGCATCTCGGAGTCGGCGGGCGGCATGCCGGAGATCGAGCGCGGCATGAAGCGCGGCCTCGTCATCCTCTACGATACCATGAGCGACGGGGACATCCTGCGCGCGCTGGGGATGCCCGTGGAGCCGCAAACGCCGCCGGTCAACCCGAACACCACCGAGGCTTGTCGGAACGCCCGTGCGATGGTCATGATGCAGGAGGGGGTGAAGGCGAACGACCCTTGTGCGACTGTCTTCGGGAAGGCCGGGGCCGCCGCCATGCGGGCTCACATCGAAAAGAGTCTCGTGGACGCGGTCAACCCCCCCCAAACCTTCTTCACCGATCCCGTGACCGGCGGACGCAAGGAAACCAAGCTCGCCCGCCATGATCTGCTCCCTCCGGACATCGTTCACGAGCTGGCGGAGCATTATGGAAAAGGTGCCAGAAAGTACGGCGAGAGGAACATGGAGAAGGGTTATCCGTGGAGCAAGACGTACGCCGCCTGCCACCGCCACCTGAACTCGTTCTGGCAGGGGGAGGACGTGGACGCCGAGACCGGCAGCCTGCACCTCGTCGCCGCCGCTTGGCATTGTTTCACGATGGCCTGGTTCCTCCGGCACAACGCCGGAACGGACGACAGGCCGGTCACGGGGAAGAAAGGAGACACGCACGAATGAGTAGCGCCAAACAGAGGATCACGCCGGAGCAGGCCGCCGCCGCCATCCGGGAACACGGGGGCCTTCGCCCCGCCGCCCGCGCCCTCGGGATGGACAGCGGATGGCTGTGCCGCATCGCCAAGAGGGCGGGCGCGGGAACGGCGGCGGCTCCGGCCGGCAAGCCGAAGGGGGTCAAGACGCTGTCCGACTTCCGGCAGGCGTACGACAAGGACACGATCGTTCCGGCCAAGATCAAGGAGGGGCTCGCCGCCCTCGGCGCGGACGGGTGGGAATACGAGGTCGAGTTCGCGAAGCTGTGCGGCGTCGGCCTCTACGACATGGGGCGGGTGCGCGACCGTTTCGCGGACCACGTCGTCTCCATCGGCAGGAACACCAAGCGCGCGTGGGCCGGTTCCAAGGCTCTCGCGGGCAGAATGAGGGAAATGGTATGAAAAAGGCCAAGAAGGGTCTCGGAGAGTTCGAGTCCGCCCACGGAGGCGGCAAGATCGCGGCGCTCAAGCACAGCCTTGAGGTCGAGAAGCGCAAGGTGGAGGCCCTCGCGGACGTGCAGGGCAAGGTCGTCGTCAACCGCACGAAGGAAACCACGCTGCGCTTCGCCGTCACGGGCGACCGCCACCACGGCAGCCTGTACCACCACGGCGCGGCCCTGCACGCGTTCTATGACTTCTGCAAGCGCGAGGGCGTGAAGGAGGTCTACGACGCGGGCGACCTGCTGGACGGCCACAAGGTCTACAAGGGGCAGGAGTTCGAGCTTCGCGACCTCGGCTTCGAGGCCCAGATGAACAGCGTGGTCAAGAACTCGCCGGACGAGGTGGACACGTTCTTCATCACGGGCAACCACGACGCCTCGTTCAAGAACGCGGCCGGCGTGCCCGTCGGCTCGTGCATCGGCGAGCGCGTGCCGCGGTACAAGTTCCTCGGCGAGGAGCAGGCCCGCGTCCGCTGGGACACCCCGAACGGCAAGTTCGAGCTGATGCTCATCCACCCCGGCGGCGGATCGTCGTACGCCCTCTCGTACCGGCCGCAGAAGATCGTCGAGTCCCTGGAGGGCGGGACGAAGCCGGACATGCTGGCGATCGGCCACTACCACAAGGCGGAGTTCATGCCGAGCTACCGCAACGTGGCCGTGTTGCAGGCGGGCACGTTCCAGCGGCAGACGCCTTTCATGGCGCGGCAGGGTCTCGCGGCGCATGTCGGCGGCTGGATCGTCGAGGTCCACGTCGGCGAGGGCCACAAGGTCATCAAGGCGGAGTTCGCCGCCTTCTACGTGTAGGGAGACCATGCGTCCGGTAAAGACACACGCGTTCGCCGGACACTTGTACTCGGTGAGGTCTCAGGATGGCTTGAGGCCCCCGGACCTCGCCGAGTGCGATCACGACGCCCGCGTCATCAAGATCCCGGTGGACGGCGACACGCTGGCGGAGCTGGACTGGATCATCCACGAGAGCCTGCACGCCTGCTATCCTTATCTCCACGAGGACGCGGTGGACAGGGCGGCGACGAGCGTGGCGAGGCTGCTCTGGCGGCTGGGATGGCGAAAGGAAAACGAATGAAAGTTCTTGTGGCATGTGAATATTCTGGCATCGTGAGCGGGGCGTTTCGCGCGCTCGGACACACCGCCTACAGTTGCGATCTGCTCCAGACGGAAGGAGATGCCCGATGGCACATGCAGGCGGATATACTCAAGGTGTTGACATCGTATGTCGAACCTTGGGATCTTTTGATCGCCCATCCGCCCTGCACCCATCTCGCCGTCTCCGGAGCGCGGCATTTCGCGGCGAAAAGGGCGGACGGCAGGCAACAGGCCGCGATCGAGTTCTTCATGCAACTCACCAACGCCACGATTCCAAAGGTGTGTGTCGAGAATCCCGTGTGCATCATGTCGAGCCTTTGGCGCAAACCGGACCAGATCATCCAGCCCTGGCAGTTCGGGCACGGGGAGACCAAGGCGACCTGCCTGTGGCTGAAAGGATTGCCCAAACTCGTGCCGACAAACGTTGTTGAAGGCCGGGAGCAACGCGTCTGGAAGATGCCACCGGGTCCGAACAGATGGAAAGAACGCTCGCGAACATTCACGGGCATAGCAAAGGCGATGGCTGAACAATGGGGAAAGGAGGTGAAAGCATGAAGAAGGGAACCAAGAAGGGCGGCGGCAAAAAGGGCTGCTAGTTCACGGGCGAACCTGGCCCGCCGGGGCTTCACGGCCTCCAAATCCGGCGGGCCTCAATCAACACGGAGGCATTGTTTTCAAGGAGAACACATGAAAGAGACCACGGCATACGCCATCGTCAAGAAGCTCAAGGCGGCGGGCCACAACGTCAGCATCAAGGACGCCCCTCCCGCGTTTCCCACCGTCCCGGACCACAAGCCGCCCGTTGACTATGACGACCTCGCCGTCGTCGGCCCGGCGGGCGTGTCCAAGGCGGACGTGGAGGCGTGCGTCACCGTCTGCCGCCGCGAGGTCCACAAGACCATGGACGGCTACGCCATCGACACGACCGGCAAGTGCAGACAGTTCCCGGACGCCTCGTTCGCGGTGTGGTAAAAGCCCTCCCCGCCACAAAGCAAACCGGCCGCCCCTCTCTCGAAGGGCGGCCTTCCTGTTTGCCTGAATCCCGTTGCCCGCTTATTTCCCCTGCCGCAGGATGTCCCGCGCGCGCTCCAGGTAATCCAGCTCGGCCTTCGCCGCCTTCTCGCGGTAGTCCGCCGGGTACTTCTTGTTCTCCGCGATCTTCTTGGCCTTGTTCGCCGCCTCGCCGAGCTTGCTCACGCTCCTGGCGACCACGATGTCGAAGGCGTAGGTGTCGGCCAGCCGTTTGTAGTCCTCGGCGTTCCCGGTGTCCTTGGCCGCGTCGTACGCCTTCTTGACCTGCCCCATGTGCGACTTGTGGCGGTTGATCTCGTAGCGGGGGTCGCGGGGGGCCGTGGACTTGCTGAAGCCGAACAGGTCGCTGGCGAGCGCGGGGATCAGGCCCGCCGTGACGCCGAGGACGCCGTGCGTCTGCCAGAGGTCGTGCGCCGTCTCGCCCATCTGGAGCGGCGTGATCGGCAGGCCGCCCTCGATGACCGCGTTGACGACGCCCTTGACGCCGCCCCTCGGCCCGAACGCCTCGCCGGTCACGTCCTCCCCGAACACCATGTTCAGGGCGAACGAGAGATCCGGGCGCAGGCGTCCGCGCGCGAAGTTGGACACCGCCGCCGACCACGCCCGCCAGTCGTTGTCCGGAACCGTCCGCCCGCTCATGGAGACGTGCGAGCCGTCCACAACGCGGCGGATGAGGGCGACGTAGGACGTGAGCCCGCCGGACACGTCGATGTTCTTGCTGCCGATCACGCGGCGGCCGAACAGGAAGTCCCACGCCTTCCAGAACATCGTCTCGTCGTCCTCCCAAGGCTGGCGGTCGCCGAACATCATGCCGATGCCGCCGAAGACCCACGCGAGGGCCACGTTGCCGGCCAGCGAGCGGGCGTAGAGCTTCAGGGCTCCCGGAGCCGCCGTCTGCCACCATTCGCGCCCGAGGGCTTTCCTTGAGCCTTCCGGCCCCATGCCCGCGTTCCAGATCAATCCGCCGCCGCCCGCGAGCGTCTGCCACTGCGCGGTGAAGAGGCGGCTGGACCACATGAGGTTCGAGAGCACGGAGGCCACGTCATGCGGATAGACGCGGGTATTGCCGACGCCGCCCATGATGTTGACCATGTTGGCGACCGCCCGCCGCTCCGCCTTGGTCATGTTGGCGTGCGCGGGGTCGTTCACGATCGCCTTGTAGGCGTGGAAGCGCATCATGCGCCCGTACATGTCGAAGCCGCGCTGCGAGACGAGGGCGAGATTGGCGGTCACGGAGGCGGCGCGTCCGAGGAACCCGGCGTCCTGATACTTCATGGCGAGGCCGCGGAAGAAGCTTTCGCCCATGCCCGTGCCGAACACGTCGTCGTACTGCTGGTCAAGCGCCACGCCGTCCTCGTAACCCTTGCCGTAATCGATGTCGTTGTGCATGTCGGCCATGAACTCGGCCTGCGACTCGTCCGATCCCGCGTGCGCCATCGTCCCGCCGATCAGCTTCGTCCCGAACACGGGGCTGGCCGTGAACAGGCGGGCGGACTGCACGCCCACGTTGCTCCAGTCCATCGACGCCTTGAAGAACCTGTAGACGTTGCCCGACCAGACGTTCGCGTTCTTGGCCTTGCCCGTCCAGCCTGCGGCGGCGTTCGCCTCCCAGAGGATGCGTTCGTTGATGACCCTGAGACCCGCGCGGACCTTGTCCTCCTCGATCGCGATGCGGGGCGACCAGACGCGGGGACGCTTGGCGGGCTTGGTGAAGTCGCCCGCCTTGATCTTGCGCTCGATGACCGCCGCCTTCTCCACGAGGAACTGGTAGCGGTCGGCCTCGCGGACGCGCTCGATCTCCTCGGCGTTCTCGTCCCGCCACTTGGCGAGGATGTTCCTGCGGACGTTGGCCACGGCCAGCCGGACGGCGGCGAGGCGTTCGCGAAGGGCAGCCTCCTCCGGCGTGGCGGGCGGGGCTTCCGGCGTTCTGGGGGCGCGGGGATCGGCAACGGGGGTCGCGGCGAGCGCGGCCTCCAGGTTCGCCAGTTTGTCCTCGGCCTTGGCCACCCTCGCGGACAGGGCGGCGACCTTCTCCTGCGGCGACTCCTTCTTGATGCGCCAGTATTCCCTGCGGGCCTCTTCCGCCTTGGCCTTGTAGGCGGCGGTCTCGGCGTCGCGCTCGTCGGCGGACGTTCCCTTGAAGATAGGCGGGAAGACGCCGGTCTTGGCGTCCTCCAGCCGCTTGTTCCAGAAATGGTAGCGTTTGTTGGCCGCGCGGCGGGCGAGTTCGGTGTCCCTCGCCGCCTTGATCTCCTCGACCGCAGGCAGGGCCTCGTAGGCCGCCCGCAGTTCCTTCAGCGTGGAACGGAGCGCCTTGATCTCAGGCGTCTCAGGGACGGCCCTGGGGGCCTTCTCGTTGATCGGCGTCCCGGCGTCCACGGCCTTCTGGAGTTCCTCGACCGCGTACTTGAGGCGGTTGGCGAGGGCCTGCTGCGCGTTCACGAGGCGCGGGTCGGTCTGGCCTGCGGGGAACTCGAACGAGTTCATCATGTCGCGGACCTCGCGGGCGAGCTGGCGCAGGGTCACGTCGGGGGCGTCGTTGCCGAGCGACATGCGCGTCGGATATTCGCCTCGGGCCATCTGCGCTATCCGCTGGAAGGCGAGCATCTGCCGCCGGATCATCGAGAGCCGCTTTTCCAGCTCCTCGCGGGTGTCGGTCTCCAGCTCCGCCGGATAGCCGGTCACGATGCCCATCACGTCCGCCGGGGACAGGTAGGCCCATTCCGTGTTGTCGAGGATCTCAACGGCGCGCGCGGCGATCCTGTCGCCGGGAGCCTCCATGTCCTCGGAGACCGCCTGCCGCACAGCCGCCTTGACCTCCGCCTTGCGGCGGGCCTCGGGGTTCTTGATCTGGCGGGGGTCGGCGTCCGGCTTGACGTAGACCAGTTTCGCCGGAGCCTTCTCAAGGACGGGGATGCCCAGCCGCTTGCCGAAGTCGTAGACATACGCGTCGATGAGGTCGGCGGCGAACCCGCGTTTGACGCCTTCCTCGAACATCCGCCGCTCGAAGGCCACGATTCCCCGGCCCTGCGACTTGACGGAGGCGAACGTCTCGCGGGCGAGGTCGCGCAGGGCTCCGGGATACCCGGCCTCCTTGCGCTCGCCGGACACGCGGAAGGCCACGCCGCCGATGTCGATGCCGTCGAACGACGCCGACGGGTCGAGCAGGCGGCTCTTCTTCGCGGCCTCGTAGGCGGCAAGGAAGTCAAAGTCGGCCCGCTCGTCCTTTGCCCCCTTGCGGTAGGCGTCCAAGGCGAGCTTCTCGGCCTTCGCCCGCTCGGCGGAGACCGCCTTGTTCAACTTGGCGTCCTCTTCCAAGAGAGCCTTCTCGTGCGACTCGTTGAGGGCCTTCATCATCTTGGCGTCGGCTTCAACCCGTGCGACAATTTTGTTATATTCCTCGCGAGTGACCATCCGCCCGGTCGCCTCCTGGAGCTTGGTGACGCGATAAACGACGGACAGGGCGGAGTCGAGACCCGTCTTCAGGAAGGACAACGCCTGGGCGCGAACGCTGCCGACGTTCTTTTTCGCCTGCGCCGCGCGTCCCAGGTCACGGACCATGGCCTTGTGGTCGTCGATAATCATGAGTTGGCGGGCGGTGTCGTTCTCGCGGACGGCTTTCTCGTATTCGATGTCCGCCTGCGCCAGAGCGTTTTCCAAGGACTGAAGATAGATACTGAGTTTGCCGACCGTCTCGTCGTTGACCACCGGACGGTTTTCGTCAAGAATGCGGTCCACGATCACGCGCATCTCGTAGTCCTTGTAGGCGTGCTTGGCCGCGAGCATCGCGCTCTCGTTCGAGACGGACGCGAGGGTGGGCAAATTCTCTCCGGTGATTGCCCTGCCGATGCGATCGAGTTCCGCCTTGTCAAAGACGACCGGCCGGTCGATCGGGGTGTCCGGGGCTCCCTGCGGGCGGCGGAAGGCCGTCGGGTCGTTGTCCATGAGGCCGGAGAGTTCCGCGAACGTCTTGCGGGCGGCGTCAAGCTGGCCGGGATCGCGGGAGACGCGGAAGCGAATGTCGTATGCGGTTCCGTGTTCCCCTGTTCCGGAAAGCTGATTGAGAGACTTGCTCCCGCCTTCGATGAAGTTCTCGGCCAACAGATCGGACGCCATGTGGACAGTGTTAAACACCCGGTCCACCAGCACGAGTTTCTCCTCGGCGGTCTCGGCCTGCAAAATTTCTACGGCGAGCTTTTTGAGAGGGTCCATCGCGTAGTCGGAAATGTGCAGCCCCGTCCAATCGTAATAGCGTTCGAGTTTGTCGTCGTCCCACGGTTCCATCTCGAACTCTTCGAGCGTTTCCGAGGAGCCGAACCCGTTCGTGGAATGCCCGGACATCTGGGTCTCGAAGTCCATCGCCGCGATATTATAGACGACCGAGTGCGCAATGTCGTCCATGCCACGCTCGTCGCGGACGAAACCCATCGCCGCGTAGTCCTCCCAGATTTTCTTGACGCGGGCGAACGAAGGATACCTCCACCCGCCTTCGCCCTCGCCGTTCGTTCTTTCAAACTCGGTCAGCCGTTGCACGCCATACTCGTACCGCATCTCCAAAAACGCATCGACAGCCTCCCCCCTGTCCACCCGGAAATTGATATTGGGGTTTCGTTTTCCGAACGCGTCCCCCGTGTGGATGACGTTGCCGTCCTTGTCCGTCACCCGTATGGCTCGCCGGTCGATGTTTCCCTTTATCACAAGTGTATCGGGAGTTTCGCCGTACGAGGAGGATACCTCATACTGTCCGATGTCTTCCACACCGAGCAAAGAGGCCAACGCCGACCGCCGGATGGATTCGGCAACGGAGGGTTCGAGTTCCGTTTCTATGGCGGACAAGTTCCGCGCCGCGTTCAGGTCTATCTCCACCAGAACGTCCCCGTAAGACATCATGGGATCGTCTTCTGCGGCGGCGAAGATCGCGTTGCCGATCCACCTGTTTCCGATGCCCCGGCTTTTGTCTCTGGCGTTCAATCCCTCGCTGGCGATGGCTTCCGCGTTCTCGCCGGGCGTCCGATGATACACGACCGCGCGGGTTGTCGTCGGATCGCCGTAGAAGTCGCTGGCTATGACGGGGAAGGCTTCCTCCAGATCCCCGTCGCGAACGTCGTAAACAAATCTGTCGGCGTCAAAATCGTCCCCGTCCGCTTCGGCTTCTTTCCTTTGTTCCGCCGCGTCTGCCAAAATGCCTTTCAAGGTTTCGTTTTGTTCCCCCCTGTCCACCCGGAAGCGGATGTCGGTCGTGGAATCGTCGAAGCGGCGCGAAAGGGGGATCAGGTTGCCCTGGTCGTCATAGGTGGCTATGTCGGCGGACTTGATCTTGCTCGCGTTGCCTTTGAGCACGATATAAACGTCCGCGACCAGCTCGCTTCCGTCCGCCGCGTCCTTCACGTCTTGGAACACGACGACATCGGCGTCCTCCTCGACCGCCTCATCGATGGCGGCGGAGAAGGACTTCTCACGGTATCCGGCACCCCGGAAGTCGATGTAGTAGGGGTTTTGCGCGAACACGAACGCCTTGGTGATCGACCGCTCGGCGTTGTACGAATCCACCTTCGCCTTCCATCTGGTGTTGGCTTCGTCCAGCCACCGCTGAGCCTTCTCGATCTCCTGCTCCTTGTCCAGCGTGGCCGCTTCTTCCGCTTCGGCCTCGTTGTCGAAGAATCCAACGATATAGTTATGAGGAGAGCCCCATTCGTCGTATGTTTCGATCGACGCTTGCCACGGAAACTCCTTGTCCGTTTCGGGATCGTAGACCGCCGCCGCGTTCATGTCGTTCGCTCGCGCAAGATTCGCTTCCGCCGTTTCAACGGGATGCCCACTTATGCTCGAACGCATCCAGTCGGCCGCCTCGTTCTCCGAGTCCATGTAAGTGAACGCGACCCGCGCGTCGTCCACGAGAAAATGTCCGCGCGTCGCGGACGCCGCCCCGGTATTGGAGCCGAGACGCTCGTCGTCGAACAGGCGGATGGTCTTGGCCCGCGAACCGTGGTGCAAAATCAACGGCGAGCCGTCGTCGCTCGTCAACGCGCCTTTGCTGGCGGCACGGGCGTAGAGCATCCTCCCCGCCGTCTCCATGTCGCCCCGGTTCACGGCGTCCGCGTAGGCCGAATCCTGCTCCGGGGTGACGCGGAAGTTTACGCCCTCTCGGCCTTGATCAGCCCCCATATCTTTCTGGAATTGGCGATGCACTCCTCGAAGGTCTTCGGCGAGTCTCTCGCGATGGCTGCCTTGCATTTCTCGCTGTATGCTATCTGGGAGGGCGATCTTTGGTAAACCATATCGCTCTGCGACGTTTCTTTGCTCATTTTCCGTTCCTTCCGTTTGTTGAAGCTGTTCATCCGCCTGTTGGACGCGGAACATGGTCTCGCCTACGGTTTTTTGTACTCCGGGTGCAATCTGTTCCACTCGTTTATCAGGTGAAACACCGGGAACCAGCACCAGTGTTTCTTTAGAACGCAAAGGCGAGTCTGCATTTCCTCGCGCGTCATCGCCTTTATCTCTTCCTCTTCCCCCTTCTGCAATTCCTCGTACGTTTCCGGCCAATCGTTGTCCATCTGTCTGTTCCTTTTCGGATTGCACCCTGAACATGGTCTCGTTGTCTTCACCCTGCACGCGTACGCCGCGCTTGACCAGTTCGCTTTTCAGCGAGGGGGTTATAACGTTTTCCGGTATCTCGATGTTTTCGCCTTCGAGCAGATAGGCGACGCGTTCGGCGACCTCGCTGTCGGGAACGACGCGGATCGGCTTGACATACCGGGTCAGGATGACCTTGCGCGTCTTCTCTTTCGGCAGTTTGGAACTTACGGGGCCGGAATGCCAAGAGAGTTCCCCGACCGAATCTTTCGCCCCTGTCGCCTTGTATCCGCTCGTCAACTCGCTCTCGGGGACCTCAACTTCCACGACGACGAGATTGGGTCGTTTGTACGCCGAGGAAAACTGATCGTTCAAAGGCGACCGGGAGGTATGAAAATAAGGGTTGTAGCGGGCCGGAACGACCGTCTTGTTGGCCTTGTCCAACACGAATTTGCCGTTCCGAATGAGTTCCGGCTGCTCGACCGCCTGCTCCCATCTACCGATTTGAGAAGGCTCGCGCATCTTCCCTTCCACCTTGGCGGACATGGGCGGATAGAGTTTGCCGTCTATGAGCTGCATAGCGCGGAACGCCTTGATCTTTTTGCCGGATTCGAGACGGGAGAGAAGCTCTTTGTTCTCGACGGGGATCACCCTGAACATGGTCTCGTTGTCCGTCCGCCTGCGCTCCCTGCCCGCCTCGGCCCCGAGGACGCGGTCAACCGCGTCCGCCGGAGCCGCGGCCTCTCCCGCCGCCAGCTCCGCGTTCATCATGGCGTCCTGCGCCGCCGCGATCCTCGCCGCCTGCCGCTTCTGAATGCCGGACAGGGGGGCGGGGGCGGCTGTCGCCCCGGTCGCCTGGACGAGGGACGCGGGAACGCCGACATCCTTGGTGATGACCTTGCCGTCCTTGGTGACTCCGTACGCCCGGAACAGCTTGCCCTTGGGCCGCTCGCCGCGCGCGCGTATGGTCACGGTATCTTTGTCCGCCTTGACGACCTCGCCGCTGTAGGCCACGCCGTCCGCGTTGCGGGCGGTGGAGACCTTCTGGCCGGGGGTGAAGGGGGAGGCGGGAGACGGGGCGGGCTTCTTGCCGCCGCCGGGGGGCGTGCCTTCGGGTTTCCAGACGTACAGGTCGCCCTCGCGGACGTAACCTTGGGGAATCCGGTATCCGGTCCACTCCCGCTCAAACCCGCGATTGTCTTTGTAGGTCCCGTCCGTGGACAGCTTCGGGAAGTACATATCGACAGCCCGCGCATTGAGTGGTTTGTGCTGTTCGGCCATGTCCGCCAACAGGTTCGCGTGTGACTCTTCGGCGTTTCCGGTCACAACAGCGCGGTCGCGTTCGGCCATATCGCCCGTTTCGTCTGGGGCGATTCGAGCCTTGCGCAACGCCTGTTCGATATACTCTTCCGGCGCCATCAACTCCGGAGCCTTGGGTGAAATAGACGCCCCCCGCCCGGAGACATCGGAACTTGGCGTTGAAGTTTGCAGAGTTTGCGTTTCCTGCTCGCGGGCGGGAGGAGATTGTTTTACGGGGGCGGGCAGCACGCCCTCTTTCGCGCTTCCCTCGCGCGTCAGCTTGGCGACCCGCTTCAATGCGGCCACGCGTTCGGGGGAGCGGCCCTTGCGGTCTGCGGCGGCCTTCTTGCCCTCCGCGAACTTGGCGCGTTCGGCGACGATGCGGGCTTCGACCTGCTCCTTGGTGGCGTCTGCGGGCATGACGAACGAGCCGCGCAGGGCGGTGTCCTCGTCCTTGAGCGTCCATGCGGCCTTGTCGGGCTCGCCCTCCTCGCGCAGGATGCCGTCAAAAGTTGCGCCCTCGACCTCGAAGGGAGCGGCGTCAACCGCCTTCTGTTCGACAACCGCGGGTTTACCTTCCGGCGGGGTCGGCAAACTCTCCGGCCGCGGGGCGACCGCCTCTTCCACCGGCGGCGGCTCGGCCTGCGGCTCCGCCATGGCCTCGATCGCCTGCTCGTCGGTCAAAGGAATTAAGGTTTCGGACGGGGTTGCCTGAGTTGGCCGATCAATCTCGCCAGCCGCCCCCGCGCCGTCCGCTCCGGGGGCGATCGGCATTGCCCCGGTTTGCTCGCTCGCGTTGTCCGAAACCGCCGATGCGGTCTTTGCCGCCTCGGAAATCGTGTCTTCCCCCTGCCCGGCGACCACGCGGACCTCGCGCGGGCCGGAGACCTTGACGGCTCCCTTCGCCGCCTCCATGCCGCGCTCGACGAGCACGCCGATGTCTTCGAGGGATTTGATGTCGGCCTTGAAGAAGTCGCGCACCTTGCGCCGGAGCCTCTGCGCTCCGGAAGCCTGCGGCGTAACCGCCCCCTCGTTCAGGTAGGTGAAGCCTTCCTCGAACCACCGCCGCAGGGCGCGTTCCTTGGCGTCCGCCATATTCGCGGTGTCGTCCGCCGACGCGGAGTTCGCCGCGATCTCGGCGGCCACGGCATCCGGCCCCAGCTCGCGCTCTATGCCGTGCCTGATGACCTCCAGCCGCAGGGACGGCTCGACCTTGTCGTAGATGCTTCGGAACGCCGCAGCCGCCTTGGGCGAGAGCGCGGCCATGTGGACGGGCTCGTGGGTGGCGGCGTCAACGATGTTCCTCATGGTCTGGCCGATCGCGCCCGGCCCCGATCCAAGGCGGATGGCGTCCAGCACGAAATAGGTGACGGGCGTGTCGCCCTCGTTGTCCCCGGCGTCCACGAACGCCTGCGGAATGTTACCGATTTCTTCCTGCGCGGCCACGTTGGCTCTCGCGTTCTTGGAAAGCGGCTGTGCGGCGAGT
>Ga0172381_10000410_pt1 | contig 51281 bp, 49 predicted proteins | sample Leawel6488metaG_FD_119754 | JGI IMG/M metagenome (GOLD analysis project Ga0172381, IMG submission 119754) | Leachate microbial communities from a municipal landfill in Southern Ontario, Canada - Leachate well 64-88 metaG | ecosystem: Engineered > Solid waste > Landfill > Unclassified | place... | reverse complement strand
TAGAACTGATTGAAAAACCAGGGTACTGAATAATCCCGGAATCATCTGCACTTGCGGAGGCTATCTTTTTTTCATACTCACTCTTCTCCATTTTTGCTTTTTTATAGAATGCTGTCCTGCTCAAAACAGCCTGGACTCTGGCGACAACCTCCTTTATGGAGAAGGGTTTTGCAATATAATCGTCGGCTCCTACATTGAAGCCTTTAAGCTTATCAGAAACATTATCCCGGGCCGTAATAAAAATTACTGGTACGCTGTCTTTATATTCATCCCTTATCAACTCAGCCAGTTTAAAACCCGAAATACCACCCATCATTACATCCAGAAGAAGAATATCATAGTTGTTTTTCAACATCCCGAATGCCTCCTCGGCGGAATAGGCAACATCCACCAAATACCCGGCATTACTCAGGTTAAACTGGAGAATCTCACATAGATCCTCCTCGTCATCGACTACCAGAATTTTTTTCTTTTCCATAGTACAAAGGTAAATCAAGATTACAAATCAACACAAATTTGACATCTTTCGTAAGAATTTCTTAATTTTTTTGTCTTACTACCGTAACAGAAGGAGTATACTTTTGCCCTTGGAAATTAAAAAGGAAAAAGTGAAAAATTCATTAAAAATTCTAATTACACTAACAATCTTTGGGATAATCACCAAAAATTTACCAGCTCAAACTACAAATATATTAAAAGGTATTGTATTAAGCAAAGACTCCGGAGAACCGGTTACCGGAGCAATAATCTATTTCGAAGAGTTAAAAAAAGGTGTATCTACAAATGTTGACGGAAGTTACGAAATAAAAGGAATTCCGGCCGGAAAGCACAGGGTCCGGATTGCCTGTATGACTTACCGGACGATTATTGTTCCCGATATGAATGTTAAACCGGGCACCAATGAATTTGATATTGTCATGGAAGAGGCTACGAACCTCCTTAATGAAGTAGTAGTCTCTTCGGTTAGAAGGATGAATTCCGAACTGGCAATGGTTCAGGCAACCAGAACAGCAAGCGTAGTAATGAGCGGAATTTCCGGGAAACAGATTTCCCGCACTCAGGACAGAAGTGCCGCTGAGGTTGTGAAAAGAATTCCCGGAGTATCTGTGATAAATGACAGATATATAATTGTTAGAGGATTGGCCAGCCGTTACAACAATGTATGGATGAACAACTCAGCCGTGCCCAGTACAGAAGCAGACACAAGGGCATTTTCATTTGATATGCTTCCCAGCTCTCAGTTAGAAAATATTATGATTGTAAAATCACCCTCTGCAGATATTCCGGCAGATTTTTCCGGTGGATTTATAAAAATTTCTACCAGAAGTATGCCTGATAAAAATGAGATATTGTTTTCATACGGTATGAATGCAAACAGTCAGACCCACTTCAACGGCCACTTCTACAACACAGCCTCTCCAACAGATTTCCTCGGTTTTGACAATGGCGACAGAGCTCTGCGTTCACTTGTGCCTTCAAGGGTTGATAATGAAAACAGCTCTCTCGTCACCGATATTACACGGAACGGATTCCGCAATGATTGGTCAATCAAGCAACAGCGTCCTTTTTTTGATCAGAGAATTAATTTTATGATTAACAGAACTCGTAACTTTAAGAACAATGCCAAAGCAGGCCTTGTCGGGGCGGTCAATTATTCCTACGGCTCTCAGACTTACTCAGATATGCTTAATGCCCGGTTTGGGGTGTACAATACGGTGTCGGATGAACCGGAGTATATATATAAATACACCGATAATCAATACAGTATTGATGCAAAAGTGGGAGCGATGTTAAATCTTACCTATATGAAAGGCAATACTAAGATTGAATTCCGGAACACACTTAACCAGATTGGTAAAAACAGGTACACCACCCGTACAGGATGGCAAAACATAAGTGCCAGGTACAATCAGGAAAAACAGGAGTATATGTATTCCGACAGAACCACCTATACGGGGCAATTTGCCGGAAGTCACAAAATATCCCATACAAACCTGGACTGGAATATCGGATACTCTTTTGCAGGTCTTAACCAGCCGGACAGAAGAATTATAAACAGGGAAGAAAATCTTATCTATGGAGATCGCTACTATGGTAAAATGGCTATAGATCAAAATGAGATCACCAGAGACTTCGTAAAGCTTAACGAGCATATTATTTCACCTGCGCTTAATATTACACTTCCGGTAGATCTTCCGGGTGGTATAAGATCTGAATTTAAGGCAGGAGTGTATGGCGAATACAGATTCAGAAAGTATAACAACCGTCAGTTTTTTTACAGGTTCAACCAGTACAATCTTCCGGAGGACTTTGTATACAGACCTGTTACAGACGAAATCCTAAAGAGTGAGAACTTAGGATCGGACAAACTATATATATACGAAGACACGGATAACAGAAACAGTTACAAAGGACAGAATATGTTGGGAGCCGGCTACCTCTCTTATAAATTACCTGTGGGTAAGTTTAGTTTTCTGATTGGAGCAAGGTTGGAGGCAAACAGAATGAGGCTGACAAACTACGATAAAATTTACGAGTTTACCACCAAGGACCGCGACTATGATCAGGTAGACCTTTTTCCGTCATTCAATGCAAGCTATAATATTAATAAGAAAAACCTGATCAGAATAGCTTACGGTTCCACTACAAACCGTCCGGAGTTCCGGGAGGTATCTTCATCCGTCTTTTACGACTTTAACCTATTTTCCGATGTAAAAGGTAATCCAGACCTTAAGGAAGCGACAATTCACAACCTTGATCTTAGATATGAAAACTACCCGTCGGATGATGAATATATTACTCTTGCTCTATTTTACAATTACTTTAAAAATCCTATAGAATGGACATACCTGGATGCCGGCGGCTCATATACCTACACCTTTGAAAACGCACGTGCTGCAAATAACTACGGTATAGAGGTGGATATCAAAAAAAATCTCGGTTTCATTGGTCTAAAGAATCTTACCTTGGGATTTAATGCAGCAATTATTGAGAGCAATGTAGATTTTGACCATGAGAAATCTCTGGAGAGGGACAGACCTATGCAAGGGCAGTCGCCATACCTGATCAACGCCTCTGTTTTTTACGACAACAGGGAACTGGGTATAAGTGCAGGTTTACTGTATAACAGAATTGGCAAAAGGATATCAGGTATAGGGAAGGTAGATACCGGATCGGGCGCAAGCATCAACAATGATGTACCGGATACTTACGAACTTCCAAGGGATGTCATTGATGTGGTTTTAGGCAAGAAAATCGGGAAAAACCTGGAGATCAAGGCAAGTTTCAAGGACATACTAAATCAGGAGATATTGTTTGAACAGTATCCAAAATATATAGATAACAATGGAGTGCTTCAACAGAGGCGTCAGATTAGCAAAAGCTTTAAACCCGGGGCTAACATCTTCTTGGGAGTACAGGTAAATATCTAAAAAATGAATATATGAAAAAAATTAAAAGATTGACATTAACACTGATGGTGTTTTTGACAGCAGCCGTGATTACATCTTGTGATAAAAACGATGATACACCGGAGGTAACCCCTCCCTCTGCAGATGAGCAGATTATTTTTAACACCAATGAAATAGGAAATGGCGATCAGGAGTTTGAAATCACACAGGATCACACTATTAAAAAAGGTGTTTATGTTTTAAAAGGTTGGGTTTACATTACATCAGGATCTACCCTAACAATAGAAGCAGGAACTGTTATTAAAGGTGACAAGGCTACAAAAGCAGCAATTGTTGTTGAGAGGGGAGGTAAAATAATTGCACAGGGAACCGTCGATTCACCTATAGTCTTCACCTCTAATCAGCCGGCAGGTTCCAGAAAACCTGGCGACTGGGGCGGAATAATTATTTGCGGAAAAGCAACGAACAACAAAACCGAGATGATAATTGAGGGAGGCCCCCGCTCGAAGCATGGTGGCGACGACGATGCTGATAATTCCGGAATTCTCTCCTATGTCAGAATAGAATTTGCCGGTTATCCGCTTAAAACGGATCAAGAGATCAACGGTTTGACAATGGGCTCAGTGGGTAACGGAACAAAGATAGACCATGTCCAGGTCTCATATTCCAACGATGATTCGTTTGAATGGTTCGGAGGTACAGTAAATGCCAAATACCTTATAGCCTATTATGGTTGGGACGACGATTTTGATACTGACAACGGTTACAGAGGTCGCGTACAATTTTGCTTAGGTATCAGAAATCCAAAGATTGCAGATAAATCTAATTCAAACAGCTTTGAATCGGATAATAACGCTGATGGTACTACCCAAGTTCCAGTTACAAAGCCTGTATTCTCTAACATTACACTTATCGGACCTATCGGCCAGGATCCGTTATTTGTAAATACTACTTCATATATAGACGGTGGCTCTTATAATCCGGCAAATGGTTCTAAACTTGGACAGTTTCAGTCAGCTATGCAAATCCGCAGGAGCTCAAATTTAAACTGCTATAATTCAGTAGCAATCGGCTATCCGGTAGCCCTTTTGATATGCAATGACAAAGGCTCCCAGACACAGAATGCGGCGACCGCCGGGGATATTAATCTTAAGAATATTATTTTTGCTGGAATGACGATTCTTGGCAGTGACAAAGATGCATCATTTAAAGACTCTCTCTCTGTGGATGCATCTACTTTTGATAAAACTGCTCCTGAATCATTCTCCTCGACTTTTTTCAAAAAGAGTACCAACGGAAATACCAGTTATGCAACAATTGCCGATCTGATGATAATGCAGCCGAATAGTCTGATCAACGGAGCAAACTGGGGTCCAACTGCCGCCAGTCCGCTTGTAAACAGGAGCAACCTCTTCAATGATGCAAATGTTAACGTCACTTTCTTTGACAAGGTGAATTTTATAGGAGCATTTAGATCGGATACTTATGTAGACAACTGGACAGCCAAATGGGCAAATTTCAACCCTCAGGCTACAGCTTATTAATGTTTTTATGAGGGCTTCACATTGCCTGTCCATCTTTAGCAAATCATATTTTTTTTGAAAGACCCATTTCGGCTGCTTTTGTCTCCATCAACTTTTCTGCTTCTGAAAAAGTGTTTCCGATAATGCCGTCAAGTATTGCATTCTTTATATACTCTTTAATAATGCCGATCTCTTTACCGGGGAGAATTTGGTAAACTTCCATAATATATTCTCCTGTTATAGGGTTCTGAAAATTCCTTAGAGTATCCTTTGCCTCTACCTCAACAAGCTTCTCCTTGACTAAAGAAAAGTTGGATTTATGTTTCTTAACCGTCTTTTCATTTTTTGAGGTTATATCCGCCTCACAAAGCAGCATAAGATCATCAATGTCGTCACCGGCATCAAAGAGAAGCCTTCTTATAGCAGAATCGCTCACCTCATCCTGAACCAGAGCAATAGGCCTCAAATGTAACTGGACCATCTTCTGGACATACTTCATCTTTTCATTCATAGGTAACTTAAGCTGCTGGAAAATCTTAGGAACCATCTTCCCTCCAATAAATTCATGACCATGAAAAGTCCATCCGGTACCAGGCTCGTAATTTTTGGTGACCGGTTTTGCTATATCGTGCAGCAGTGCTGCCCAGCGTAGCCATAAATTATCGCTGGATTGAGACAAATTATCAAGTACCTGCAAGGTATGTGAAAAATTATCTTTATGGCCTATCCCGTCCATAGTTTCTACACCCTTCAGCTTCAGAAGTTGCGGAAGAATTATTTCAAGCAGACCCGTTGATTCCAACAGATAAAACCCCACAGATGGTTTAGGGGAGAGCAGAATTTTATTAAGCTCTTCATTTATTCTTTCATACGAAAGGATTTTTACCCTCTCACGATTCTTTTTTATTGACTTAAGCGATTCGGGAACTATGATAAAAGATAATTGTGAAGCGAACCTTATTGCCCGGATCATCCTTAGAGGATCATCACTGTATGTTGTATCAGGATTAAGCGGAGTCCTTATCAAACCTTCCTGCAAATCCTTTACACCACCGAAAGGATCTACAAGATTTCCAAAGTCCTCTTCCTGAAGACTAAAGGCCAGGGCATTAATAGTAAAGTCCCTGCGGAGCTGATCATCCACCAATGAACCATCTTCAACAATAGGTTTGCGGGAATCCAATCTGTAAGACTCTTTTCGTGCCCCTACAAACTCAACCTCTATATCCCTGCTTTTCAGCATTGCCGTACCAAAATTCTTAAAAACCGTAACCTTCACTCCGAGTCTCTTTGCAACCCTCTCTGCAAGGTCTATCCCGCTCCCCTCAACCACAATATCAATATCTTTGCTTTTTCTCTTAAGGAAACAGTCTCTTACATACCCACCGATAACATATGCTCTCACATTTGAATCATGAGCCTCTTGAGCAATAATTGTGAAAATCTTTTTATTCAGGAAGTTCATTATAAGATGGTATCTCGGTAAGGTATTTATAATTATTTGAACACCTGTCAAAGGAGGCAAAATATGTAGTAACACCGTTTGTCAAAAGGAGATGTTTAACATTCAACGCCATATTATATCTCATAATCTGTTCAAAAGTTTCCTTAGTAACTTTAATGGACGGTGCTTTACACTCAGCCAGGAGCAATGGTTTAAGCTCTTTGTTCATCAGAACGAGGTCTCCTCTGTATTTTAATCCTCCTATGGACATGGAATATTCACAAACCATCAGATTAATCGGATAGCCCAGTCTATTGTGAAGTAAATCGATCAGTTGCTGCCTTACACCCTCCTCGGGAGTAAGTACAACTTTTTTCTTTCTCACAGGATCGAAAACCAAAGACCTCATTTTTTACGAATATACAACTACAAAGATATAAAATTTGTTCCGTTTATACTTTTTGCATAATTTAGCCCTGTATAATTATGGCAAAACAAGGGGCAAAGGAGACTATTCAGCATTTTGAGGAGATACTTGCTGAAATCAAAAGCGGAGTGATAAGACCGCTCTATGTACTGATGGGTGAAGAACCATATTATTCAGACATTATAGTCGAAGAGATATCGAACAGGGCACTCACCCCTGCAGAAAGAGGATTCAACCAGCTGCTTCTATATGGAGCCGATGTTACCTCTACCCAGGTTATTGAATCAGCCAGAAGATTTCCGATGATGGCATCCAGGCAATTAGTAATAGTAAAAGAGGCCCAACTGATAGATGATCTGGAAAAATTCGAGCACTATTGCAGACAACCACTCTCTTCCACAATACTGGTTATATCATTAACAAACAAATCGTTAGACAAGAGAGGAGCCTTTTATAAACAGGCACTGGCAAATGGTGTAGTCTTTGAATCGGCGGCCTTAAAGGAGAACAAAGTAACATTCTGGATTGAGAGATATGTAAAGAGTAAAGGAAAGAGTATATCTCCCGAAGCCTCTGTACTTTTAGCCGATTACAGCGGAACCGAGTTGAGGAAACTGGTTTTGGAGCTGGATAAGCTTCTGACAAATATAAAGGAGGGAGAAAAAGAGATTAAAGCAACAGATGTTGAGGAGAATATCGGAATCAGCAGGGAGTATAATTTATTCGAACTCACTAAGGCAATATCTGTAAAGGACCAGACTAAGATTTTTAAAATTGCCATCCATTTTGCAGACTCACCAAAACAATATCCCCTTGTAGTAACATTTGCCACAATTTTCTCACAATTCACAAGGATATCAAAATATCACGCCTTCATAAACAGAAACAAGGGTGCCACAAGGGGTGAAATTGCATCTTATCTGGGTGTTAACCCATACTTTATATCTGAATACGAGTTGGCTTCGCAGAATTACCCCCTTATTAAGTGTTTGGAGATAATATCGCTTATAAGAAGATATGATTCCATGAGTAAAAGCAACGAAAGGGGAGAAGCTTCAGATGGAGAGTTGTTGCTTGAACTCGTTTTTAAGATATCCCGTTAAGGGACAACCACTCTTTTGACCCTTGCGGATACTGAAGTATAGACCTCATAAGATATTGTATTGAGGATTTTTGCAATATCTCCTGCAGTAGGTGACTCTCCGAATATAGTGACGACATCCCCAACCTTTGCTTCGACTCCGGTTATATCGAGCATAAAAGTATCCATACAGATATTACCTATTGTAGGTACCCGTTTACCATTGAGCATAAAACTGGTTGAGCCTCTTCCAAGACGTCTGTTAACTCCGTCTGCATAACCGAGAGGAACTGTAGCGATAATTTTGCCGGATTCGCCAATCACACCATGTCTTCCATACCCTACACTACCTTTTGTAACCTCTTTTATCTGAATTATTGGAGCCTGTAACGATCCGGCAGGTTTTAACTGTGATTCATCCACATAACTTGTTCCATAAATACCTACTCCGAGCCTTACCATATCCATCTGATAATCTGCGAATCTTTCAATTCCTGATGAATTGAGTATATGAAGCAAGGGTTTATAGTCAAGAACCGATATCAGATCTGAACTCATTCTCTTGAATAAGTTAATCTGATCACGGGTAAACTCGTCATGCCTGGGCTCTTCTGCAGAGGAGAGGTGGGAAAACACGGATTTGATTCTAAGGTTAGGATTGGATATTATCAATTCTTTCAATTTTGGAATCTCCTTCTCTTCAAAACCTACCCGGTGCATACCGGTGTCGAGTTTAATATGGACAGGATAGGAGCTGATTCCTAGCTTAGAGAGCGTCTCTATGAACATTAATGCAGATTCCAGGTTGATTATACTGGGTTCAAGACTATTTTCAATAATCTCTTCAAACGATTCAAATCCGGGAGTCAGAATGATAACCGGTAACTTGATACCTGAATTTTTTAACCTGATACCTTCGTTTGGTAGGGCAACGCCTAAATAATCAGCTCCAAATTCTTCAAAAAGTTTTGAACACTCAATATCTCCGTGTCCATACGCATTAGCTTTAACCAAAACAAGTAATTTAGTTGATAATGAGAGTTTTGAGCGAAAAAAATTATAATTATAAAGTAGATTTGTCCTACTTAAAGTGAACTGTGATTGTCTCATTGAAAAAAAATATAGTGACAAAGTTATAAAATGTTAAAAAAAAAAGAACGATGTATTGAAAATCTTCCTACATTTGTCGCCGAAATGATAAACAAACCTAAAACATTTTATAAAATGAAACTAAAAACATTTTTTGCTGCTGCTGCTTTTATCGTAGCTCTTGCTTCTTGTGGTCCAAAAGAGCAACCTATCTCTGAAAAATTAGTAGGCCAATGGACTGGTATGGATTCAATCGCTGTTACAACTGTTGATTCAACCGGAAACTCTGTAGTTCAAGAACTGGTAGCTCCAATAGAGCTTGAGTATCTTGCTGACTCTACTTTCAATGCAACTATCACTGTTAACGATTCAACTGTTATCAGTGTAGGTGGTGTAGCTACAATCGCTGAATCTGCTGTTACCTTTACAGGTTCTATGACTTGTGCTCAACCAATGGATCTTAGTGGTGCTATGCAAATCACTGCTGAGCCTGAAACTCTAGTTGTAAACTTTACAGGTGTTAACGCAGAAGCTACAATTACTCACAACGGTAAAGCATCTCTAACCCGCAAAGCCGCTCCAGTTCAGCAATAATTACTTGGTTAGACCATTGAAACAATGGCGACAAATTGGTTCGTAGGTGTCTTTTTCACCCAACATAACCAGTTTGTCGCTTTTTGTTAATCTATGTGAGTGGTGAGCCAGATCTCCACATTTAACACATATAGCGTGTACCTTTGTTACATATTCGGCAACAGCCATAAGATCCGGCATAGGACCGAAAGGTTTTCCCAGATAATCCATATCCAATCCGGCAACTATAACTCTCACTCCATTTGATGCCAATTGTTGGCAAACATCAACTATGCTCTTGTCAAAAAATTGAGCTTCATCCACTCCGACAACATCCACATCTGAGGCATAAAGTAAAATGCTGGTAGGAGAATCGACCGGAGTTGACCTGATGCAGTTTGAATCGTGAGAAACAACCTCCTCTTCTGAATATCTTACATCTATTTTCGGTTTGAAGATTTCTACTCTTAGACTGGCAAATTTTGCCCTCTTGAGTCTTCTTATTAGCTCTTCTGTTTTACCGGAAAACATTGAACCACAGATCACCTCGATCCACCCTGTTTTTTTTGCACTTTCTAAAAACATTTTACTTACTTTTGTGTCAAATGCAAAGATAAAAAAGTTAAAATGCTTAACAGTAATAAAGTTTCAGAAATAAAAATAATAATTACAGGCCTAATGCAAGATCTTGATTCGTTGAATGATGAAGATGTGATCTCCCCTCTCAAATGGGAGGAATTAAATATAGCCGCCGATAATATTAAACAAAAAATCAATACATTGATGTTTGAACACGAAAGAAGCAATCTTGCAAAGCTCAATCAGACAATTGTAGAGTTGAAGCGATCCTTCTCGGATGTCCGGCACAATGTTACAAAACCTTTTGACCCATATGTAAACACAGAAGAAAAGTCAAAACTGACTCTGGATGTGGAAGAGGAGGAGATGGAACTTTTTTATGATGGCAGAACTTCTATATTGGATGAGGCAACCAGTAAGAGCGTCCCTTGGATGAGTGACATGCCCGGTCCAAAACTGGAAGATATTAGTGATGCCATAACCCTAAATGATAAACTCTTTTTTATAAGAGAGTTGTTCAATGAAGACGAGGAGCAATACCGGCTGAGTATCCAAAAGCTTAATGATATGAAAACTCTCAATGAGGCTTTGGAATATACAAGGACTGCATTTCCGGATTGGGATGAAGAGTCAGATATAATATACAGGTTTTATATGATTTTAAGAAGGAAATTTGATGCCTAAACTCTATATAATACCTACTCCCATAGGTAACCTCGAGGATATTACCCTAAGAGCAATCAAAGTATTGAAAGAGGTAGATCTGATTCTGGCAGAAGACACCAGGACAAGTTCTGTTCTGCTCAAAAGATACGATATTCATACAAGAATGGAGTCGCATCATAAATACAATGAACATAGGAGCATAGAAAAGGTTACAGATCGTTTGCTTTCAGGAGAGAGTATTGCCCTTATAAGCGATGCCGGAACACCGGGTATTTCCGATCCTGGTTTTCTTCTTGTAAGACTGTGTAAGGAGAGAGGAATAGATGTGGAAACATTACCCGGAGCAACAGCCTTTGTTCCTGCCCTTATAAATTCAGGATTTCCTTGTGACAGGTTTTGCTTTGAAGGATTTCTCCCATTAAAGAAGGGACGTCAGACAAAGATAAAAGAGCTCTCAGAAGAGAACCGTACCATAATATTATATGAATCACCTTACAGACTTGTAAAAACACTCTCGCAACTGGCCCAGTTGTTTGGAGATGACAGGATGGCATCAGTTTCAAGAGAGTTGTCGAAACTTCACGAAGAGAACAGAAGGGAAACATTGGGGGAACTGGTTCTCTGGTATACGGCTAATGAACCAAAGGGAGAAATTGTCATTATTATAGCAGGAAAACAATAATTTTTATTCAGGGGGGGGAGATATGTGGCAAAGGGGGAAAATTTCAAAATCCCATGCATCAGGGGTTGTTGTGTTTATTTTTATAGTACTCTTTATTCAAGGAGTGCTTTTTTTATTTAAAAGAGTAGAAGAGGATAAACCGGTTGAAGCAGAAGTTGTAAAAGGGGACCTCCAACTAAGCAGAGACACTGTTGTTAAAGGTAGGACTGAAAGGAGAGGGAAAACGGAAAGTAGTTTGAAAACAACAGAGATGAACCCTTCACCTGTTCATCAATTTGATCCAAACACGATAGACAAGGAGGGTCTTGTCAACCTTGGGCTGACACCGAAGCAAGCGCAGGTAATAATCAACTATCGCAACAAAGGGGGAAAATTTAAGAATGCCGGAGATTTTTCTAAGATTTACGTTATATCCCCGGAAACATATGAACGGGTTAAAAACTTCATATCAATAGATAACAATAAGGCAAATTTAATTGAAGCTGATTCTGCGATATCTGTTAAGATGAATAATTTTGAAATGAAAAGACCTGTACAATTGAATTATGCAGATTCAACAGAGTTGGTTTCATTGCCTGGTATCGGTCCCTATTATGCAAAAAAAATAATTCAGTACAGGGAAAAATTAGGCGGATTTGCACTAAAAGAGCAGTTACTGGAAATATATGGTATTGACAGAGAGAGATATGATCTTTTTTCAGAGAGAATTGTGGTGGACACAAATGATATTGTAAAGTTGGATCTTAATAAGGCAACATTTGAGGAAATATCAAAAAACCCATATATAGGTGATTATGTTGCCAGGTCAATAATCAGATACAGAGAGAAAAGCGGAGCAGAACATACAGACCTGGCTTGCCTTGTAATGAATAACATTATCAAAGAGGAGCTCTATAAAATTCTGAAATACTATTTTATGTAATTAATGTTTAATTATCTTTGTCATAATTAATAATCATTACTGAGCTTAACATTAGATATAGAATGAGTATCATTAGTTGTAACAATGTGGTTAAGAGGTTTAACCAATTTACTGCACTGGATAGTGTTTCTGTGAATATCCCCAAAGCATCAATCTTTGGTCTTTTAGGTCCCAATGGTGCAGGAAAAACCACACTAATAAGGATAATCAATCAGATTACAATCCCCGATTCCGGCGAAATTCTTTTTAACGGCAACCCCATCAAACAATCCGACATTGCTAACATTGGATATTTACCCGAAGAGAGGGGACTTTATAAAAAAATGAAGGTGGGAGAGCAGGCCATCTATTTTGCGAGACTAAAAGGAATGAGCCATTTACAGGCGACAAAGGAGCTTAAAGAGTGGTTCATAAAATTTGAAATCCAGGCCTGGTGGAACAAAAAAGTTGAAGAGCTCTCCAAGGGTATGGCTCAAAAGGTACAATTCATTACAACTGTTTTACACAAGCCCTCTCTTTTAATTCTGGATGAACCATTCAGCGGGTTTGACCCTGTAAATGTCCAGCTGATAAGAAATGAAATTCTGGATATGAAGGCAAAAGGTGCCACCATAATTCTCTCAACTCACAATATGGAATCTGTAGAAGAGCTATGTGACAACATTGCCCTTATAAACAAATCAAAATTGGTTGTTACGGGTGGCCTTGACGAGATTAGAAGAAATTACGGAAAAAATGAAGTAGAGCTATTTTACAGATCTACAGATCCTATCCAGTTTCAAAGCAATTCATTTTATAATGTTGTTTTGGAAGAGGAACACAAATATGGAAGAAGGGTAGTGCTCGAAGTTAACAGAGAGGCAACCTCCTCTCAGATTTTAGGGGAGTTGATTTCAAAAGTCGATGTTATATCGTACAGGGAGTTGATTCCAAGGATGAATGATATATTTATAAAATTGGTTAGCTAAGATTTGTATAATGAAAACAGATAAATTATTTTTAATTATTTCCAGGGAGTTCTCAATACGAGTAAAGAAAAAGTCATTTATTCTATTGACTCTGCTTACTCCAATCTTTTTTGCAGCACTTATTACCCTTCCTTCGCTTATCATGACTATCTCTTCAGGCGAGAAGGGCCAGAAGATACTGGTTATAGACAGATCTCGGGTTTGTGCTCCCTTTTTCAAGAATACAGAAGAGTTTACCTACTCGTTTGACTCAAATGCAGATATAGAGAAGATAAAAAAGAACTTCGCAAACGAAGGTCTTTATGCACTGATAGAGATCTCTCAGATGGATTCCGCTTCAAATGTGGCAGTATCTGCGTTCTCCTCCAAGCAACTCAATATTAATACACAAAAAGAAATTGAGAGAAATGTAAAAAATGCAGTTGAGAAGACCAAGATGCAGAGATACAACATCACTAACTTAGACTCAATTCTTAAGGACATAAACACAGATGTGAGTGTGAAAACCTTCACAATAAGCGATGAGGGAGACGAAAAGGCAAGTATGGTTGAGATTGATATGGCAATCTCATACATAGCCAGCTTTTTGATATATATGTTTATATTTATGTTTGGCTCTATGGTTATGAGAGGAGTAATTGACGAGAAGTCAAACAGAGTTGTTGAGGTTATTATCTCTTCAGTTAAACCATTTGAACTTATGCTTGGGAAAATTCTGGGTGTGGGAGCTGTCGCTTTGGTCCAATTCCTGATATGGATTGCCCTGACTGTCGGAATTATATTTGGCATCCAGTCATTTATGGGAACAGACAAAATGTTGGCCGGTACTGAGATGACTCAGCAAATGACCGGAAGTCAACTTCCGGCTGATACTTCTGGAACAGCAGCTGCACTCTCAACAGATAACTCTCCTATGGGAGACATAATGGCAGCACTATCCGGAGTAGATTTTGTGCCGATTATTTTGGCATTTCTCGCGTTCTTTATTTTAGGATATCTTCTTTATGCCTCTATGTTTGCAGCAGTAGGTTCTGCTGTGGATAACGAGGCAGACACCCAGCAACTCACCCTGCCGGTAACGCTCCCTTTGATAATCGGACTATTCATAATGATACATACTTTCCAGTATCCCGACAGTAGCCTGTCGTTCTGGGGGTCGATGATTCCTTTCACCTCCCCTATGGTTATGGTTGCCAGGGTACCTTTTGGTGTTCCTGCATGGCAAATGGCTCTCTCTATCGGATTGCTGTTTGGGACATTCCTGTTGATGACCTATCTCTCTGCAAAGATCTACAGGGTAGGCATTCTGATGTACGGAAAGAAGGCCAGTTGGAAAGATTTGATGAAATGGATTAAATATTAATCTATGATAAAAAGGATACTGTTATTCCATGTTATACTCTTAGTCTCAGGTGTACTCTATGCCCAGGAACTCAGCTTCTCATACAAGGGCAGTAGAATTCTGATGGATAGTACCTTTAACACACCTCAGGAGCCGGTTGTCAAAGGCATAATTGAATTTTACAAACCGGAAATGGACAGGATCATGCAGGAGGTGGTAGGAATTTCGGAGGTTGAAATGCGTTCCGGAAGACCCGAGAGTCTCCTCTCAAATTATGCTACGGATGCATTATTAGAGTTCGGACAAAAGCACAGTAAAGAGAAAGTAGACTTCTCTCTTACAAATTTTGGCGGCATAAGAGCCGCCCTTCCTAAAGGCAATGTTAGACGGTACGACATATATTCAATATTTCCCTTTGAAAACTATGTGGTCATTTTAAATGTAAAGGGCAGTACGGTGAGAAAGCTCTTTGAATCATTTGCCGCGAACAGAGTTGAAGCGATGTCCTATAATGTCAAACTTGAGATAGAAGGACGGGAGTTGAAGAAGGCACTCATTGACGGAGTGCAGATTGAAGATGAAAAAATTTACAGGATAGTTACAATAGACTTTTTGTTAAGTGGGGGAGACAACGTGCTTGCGTTAAAAGAGGCATTATCCGTTGAGCAGACAGGGTTACTGATAAGGGATGCTATCTTTGAAAAGATTGCAGAATCGACAAAGAAAGGTGAGACCATCAAGTCTTCAATTACACAAAGAGTAACGATAGAGAATCAGCATTATGAGTAAAATATTAAAAATCAGAGGGACAATTCTTGCAATTTTGATAGTATTCCTCTCTTTGACAGGGTTCTCTCAGGATCTGGTAATACTACATACCAATGATACCCATAGCAATATAGAACCTGCCACAAGTGGAAGAAATATTGGTATGGGAGGCTTTCAAAGGAGAGCCAACTATTTTCAGATGGTCAGAGAAGAAAATTCCAATGTTTTAATTCTGGACGCCGGAGATTATAACCAGGGAACTCCATACTTTACCCTCTTTAAGGGCTATGCAGAAATTATGCTGTACAATGCAATGGGTTATGATGCAGTATGTCTTGGCAATCACGAGTTTGATAATGGTCAGCAGCAACTGGCCCAGAGATTGAAAAAGGCAAACTATCCCACACTTTGTGCAAATTATGATTTTTCCAAAAGCCCATTAAAAGATATAATTAAGCCTTATATAATAATTAATAAGGGAGGAAGAAAAATCGGAATCATCGGTATTCTTCTGGATCTGAAAGGCTATGTTTCCGAAGCCGGGAGAGCAAATATTGAGTATAAAGATCCACTTTCCGTGGCAAACAAAATTGCCAGGAAGTTAAAGATTAAAGAGGGGTGTGATCTTGTAATAGTATTAAGTCATATCGGCTTTGACGAAGGAACTAAGAAGAATCCTTCAGACACGGAGTTAGCCAGATACAGCAAAAATATCGATATTATCATTGGTGGACACTCTCACACATTTCTTGAAGAACCGGTTCTAATGAAAAACAGGTGTGGAAAAGGGGTGATAGTCAATCAAACAGGAGCTGCTGGGGTCTATGTAGGCAGAATTGATCTAACCTTCTAATCCTTCTTGTTGTAGAGGTATCGTTTAATCTTTTGAGTGGCGGTCTTCTCGAATTGCTGAGGACGATCAACCACAATGGAGATTTTTGAGAACTTGTTCACCCTGGCATTGACGTACTCGGAAACCTCTTTCTTTAGTTGTTCAATCTTTTCATTGAAGATCTTTATTGTCATCTCCTTCGTCTCTTCGTATGTCTTTACCAACTGGTCTTTTGTCTCATAATATGCATTAAGGGCCTCCTCTTTTGCCTCATTTAGTGCCTTTAACTTATCTGGATTGAAATGAACGAGGGCCACAAGTTTCCCTTTGTATTCTGTGACCAGAGACTCCAATACCATCGAATGTCCGTTTATTACCGACTCAATCTCTTCCGGATATATATTTTCACCGCTTGGCCCCAGGATCATATTTGTAAGGCGTCCTTTTATATATAGACGACCACTTTTGTCGATAATTCCGAGATCTTTTGTACGGAACCAACCATCCTTGTTAAATGCCTGTTCTGTGGCCCCCGGATTTTTGTAATAACCCATCATCACATTTGGACCCTTGGCAACTATCTCTCCCTCTCCTGTCAGAGGATTCGGATTATCTATCCTCAGAGTCACTCCATGTATTGCAAGACCTGTCGATTGCCATTTTACCATAGAAGGAATTGCTCCCGCAAGCAGAGGTGATGTTTCAGTCAGCCCATAGCCTATGGCATATGGAAATTTTGCTTCATAAAGGAACCTCTCAACCTCTCCGTCAAGTTTAGCGCCACCTATTCCAAAGAAGCGAAGCCTTCCACCGAAGGTCTCCATCAGTTTCTTACCGGCTACCCGGTGAAGAAATTTTCGTCCTAACGTGGTTTTATACAGAGCAGAGGTAAGTTTGTTTGCCTGGAATTTTGAATAGACAGATGACCGGAAAATCTTTTCAATAACCAGCGGAACACTCAGCATCGTAGTAGGTCTGACCTCTTTCAATGCCTGGATCAATATAGTAGGGGTAGGTGCTTTTTCTATGAAATAGACAGAGGCTCCGCTCATCATTGGCAACATCATGCTTAAGCTGCATTCAAGAGTGTGAGAAAGCGGAAGGATTGACAACCACACATCCCACTCAAAACTGGGGCGTAATGTAAATGCTGCATAAAGATGAGAGCAAAGATTCTTATGGCTGAGCATTACACCTTTTGAACTGCCGGTTGTGCCGGAGGTATATATAATTGTTGCCATATCTTCTGCATCGGCATATTTAACATCTGCCTGAATACTCTCTTTTGCCGAGTGCAATATCTCAAATGAGTCGATCTCGATGACTATATCCAGTCTCTCCATCATCTCCTTTGAAACCTTATAGAGGAGTTTCTTTGAGATAAATAGAGCTTTGGTTTCTGAATGGTCTATTATATTTGCAATTTCCGTATCCGAAAAATCAGGCAACATTGGAACGGCAACTCTTCCGAATGCTGTAGCGGAAAAGTAAGCAACCGGCCAGTTAGGCATATTTTGGCTTAATATTCCAACTTTTTCTCCTGTTCCTATACCTGCATTACTTAATAGTTGTGCAACTGCTACTGTCTTCTCTCCGAACTCCTGGTAGGTGTAAGAATCACCGTTGATATATGCAAAAGCCCTGTTGGCTTTAAAAGTGTCTGTGCAATAATAAAATAAATCTCTTAAAGTTCTGAATTCCTTAATTTCCATTAATAATAATTAGTTAACCAGTGTAAATATCACAAGAATCATTCCAAATCACTTCCCGTAGTGAATTTTTCGGGAAACTTTCCTTGTACACCTTTATCTTTGTACCATTGTCTAATCTTTTTGAGGTCACCTTGAGTATCTTCTGTAATTTCGAACTTGACTCCTCTGCCAACCTCCTTTTTACCCCAGTCGAAGTAACCAAGATAAACCGGCACATTTGTTGTCCTTGCAATAGTATGAAAACCGGTTTTCCACTTTCCTGTTGCATCTCTGGTTCCTTCGGGAGCAATAGCCAAGTGAAGTCTCTCCCTTGAATTGAACTCTTCAATAATCTGTCTGGTTAGAGTAGCACCTTTGTTTTTGTCAAGGGGAATTCCTCCCATCCATCTTAATACCCGCCCCACAGGCCACTTAAAGAAATCCTTTTTTATCATTATATATGCTGTGGCACCAAAAGAGTGATAATATAAGTATGAAATAATAAAGTCCCAGACAGAGGTATGCGGAGCACCTAAAATAATACATTTAGGCTCAGGGACAGGAGGATCCATTACCTTCCAACCTGCAATTCTTAGTATAAATCTGTATAAATACTTCATCCTTTAATAAATTTAACAAACAAATGTAACCAATAAATGCAATTTTGTTAGCGTATCAATTATTAATTTTTTCATTTTGCTAATGCAAGAGAGTATGTTTTATATCCTCCAGAAAGGTTGTATACCTCATTAAAACCATTTTGGAGTAAAATCCTTGAAGCTATGTATCCTCTCAGACCAATGGCACAATAGGTGATTATTCTCTTACCGGTTGGAATCTCGCCCAGCCGGAACCTTATTTCGTCCACAGGAATATTTACTGAACCGGCTATTGCCCCCGTTCGGAACTCTTTTCCTGTCCTCACATCCAACAAGAAATCCTTAGACAGATCCAAGTTTGACAGATCACTCCACTGGACAATCCTTAACTTCCCGCCCAGAATATTATCTGCAACAAATCCGGCAATACTCACAGGGTCTTTTGCAGAAGAATAGGGTGGGGCATAGGCGTGTTCAATCTCCATAAGATCATATACGGAACCACCGCTTTTAATTGTCTGGGCAAAAATATCTATTCTCTTGTCCACTCCATCTGAACCAACAACCTGGGCACCAAATAATTTACCATCCTTTGGAGAAAACATAATCTTTATTGAGAGTGGCATTGCATTGGGATAATAACCGGCGTGGGAGCTTGAGTGGGTAAATGACGATATGTACTCAATACCCTCCTTTTTAAGTAATTTCCCATTGGCACCGGTAGATGCGGCAGTAATATCGAAGACTTTTGCAATTCCGGTACCTATTGAACCGGCGTATTTGATTTTGTTTCCGTATACTATGTTGTCAGCTGCAATTCTTGCCTGTTTGTTCGCCGGTCCTGCCAGAGGAATAAGAGCAGCTCTTCCTGTCACAAGGTGTTTAACCTCTACGGCATCCCCTATAGCGTAAATATCACTGTCCGATGTCTGGAGATATTCGTTTACTTTTATTCCTCCGGTTACCCCCAATTCAAGTCCTGCCTCTCGGGCAAGTTTAGTTTCAGGCTTAACACCGATGCTCCAGATGACCATATCTGCCTCAAGTATACTGCCACCTTTGAGAGTAACCTCTATCTTATCATTTTTTCCGGCAAAACTATTCACAGCTTCATTCAAGCGGAGTTCCAACCCTTTTGTGCGAAGCTCTGCGTTTACAATGGAGGCCATAGAATAGTCCAGATTGGCCATTACCTGGTTCGCCATCTCTACAATGGTGACACTTATTCCGAGTTTGTGCAGATTTTCAGCCATCTCAAGACCAATGAACCCACCTCCCACGATTATTGCACGTTCTACTGTTTTTGTGGTTATAAAATGTTTGATCTTGTCGGTGTCCGGGATGTTTCTCAATGTAAATATGTTTGGGTTTTCGATTCCGGGAATGTTTGGTTTGAATGGTTCTGCCCCCGGGGAGAGGATAAGCTTGTCGTAAGTTTCTATGTATTGTTCGTCACGTTCGGTATTATGAACTATTACAGTTTTAGCCAATTTGTCAATCTTTTCTACTTCTGACCTTGTGCGGATATCGATGTCATACCTGTTTATGAACCCTTCCACGGTTTGAACAAAAAGATCCTCTCTTCTGCTTATAGTACCACCAATATAATAGGGTAACCCGCAATTTGCGTACGAAATATATTCGCCCCTCTCGAAGATGATAATCTCTGCATTCTCATCGTCTCTTTTCAATCTTGCGGCAGTTGTTGCTCCTCCCGCAACTCCGCCCACTATTAAATACTTCATTGTTTATCTTTTTTTGCAAAGTAAAGGAAAATTCTGTTTAAAGCAAAATATTTCCGTTGGAAATTTGTTTCGAAAGAAATAATAACTATTTTTGCAAAATGAAAATTATTACCAACTACTTATTATATACCATAATTTTTGCCGGAGTTGTATCCTGTGGTGTAAATGTGACCAGCAATCCGGTCAAGGATGGAAGTATTGACACAAAAAAAGAAAAATCTGTGAAGACAATCCATTTGACCAAGGCAGATTTTCTTACAAAAGTTATGAACTACGAGAAAAATCCAAATGAATGGAAATATCTCGGAGACAAACCCGCCATTATTGACTTTTATGCATTATGGTGCGGTCCATGTAGATCAATCGCTCCGATTCTTGAGGAGTTAGCTGAGGAGTACGACGGCCAGATTTACATCTACAAAATAGATACAGAAAAGGAGAGAGAACTCTCTGCTGCATTCGGAATAACAAGTATTCCGACACTGCTGTTTATACCGATGGGGGAATCACCTCAGATTTCTCAGGGGGCGCTTCCAAGAGCAGACCTCAAGGAAATTGTTGATAATGTATTACTTAAGAAAAAATTGAATTGATTATGGAAAGATTATGTGCAATAAGAGATATTTGTCATTCAATAAGTGAATACGAGAGCGTATTTTACAAGGCCTATTCTATGTGTCTGAATGAGGGTATGATTTTATGCACCCTTAAAGAGGGAAGGCTCTCTTCCGGAGAGATAGCATCAAAGTTGAATCTTACCTGTTCAAATACATCCAAACTTCTCAGAGCCGTCGAGAAGAAGGGTTTTATCGAGAGAGATTTGGGAGAGAAGGATAAAAGACAGATGTATTTTACATTGACCAAGAAGGGCGAAAAATGTCTGGGAACAATTGAGAAAGATAATATTCCAATTCCAGAACCTCTTTCTCTTTTAATTCATTCGAAATGAAGAAATTTTTCAAAAAGAGAAATAAATATTTTTTACGGTATAAATTTTGTTGCAAATATCGAGATAATAAATGAATAGGATTATGATAAAATATTTGGCTTCTCTCTTTTCTTTATTGACACTCACATCTTGTTCCACATCTTACATAGCTTTAGATACAGCAGAGGAATTTGATATTAGCAAGTATATGGGTAAATGGTACGAGATAGAGAGACTCCCGAACTCTTTTGAGGAGGGGCTGGAGGAAAACAGAGCCACTTATAGCATCGGAGAGGATGGGAATGTAATTGTCATTAATGAGGGAACGGTAATTGCTGATAAATCAAAAATTAAACAGGTGAAAGGAAAAGCCTGGGTACCGGATCCTAAACAACCCGGAAAACTCAAAGTAAGTTTCTTTTGGCCATTTTCCGGAGATTATTGGGTTTTGAAGGTAGACAAAGATTATACCTATGCACTGGTAGGTGTCCCTTCGGGAGAGTATCTATGGATACTTGCCCGGGAGAGAAACATTGACCCGGAAATAGTTAAGGGGCTTAAAGATTATGCAGGTAAACTAGGATTTCCTGTTAAAAAAATGATCAGCAGTCTCGCTGATTAAATTTTCTTCCGCAATATTTGGGATTGTGACTTTTAGAAGCGGTGTCCTCTCCATTTCCCGTTTTATGGCAAAGATGGATCCGCTGTTTCTCGCCCAGGCACGACGCGAAATGCCGTTATTGACATCCCAATGGAGCATATTTCTTATCCGCCTGTCTGCATCTTCGCTACCATCTATCACCATTCCGAACCCTCCGTTTATTACCTCTCCCCATCCGACTCCTCCACCATTGTGAATTGAGACCCAGGTTGCGCCGCGGAACGAATCTCCAATAACATTCTGGATAGCCATATCTGCAGTAAAATTAGAACCATCATAGATATTTGAGGTCTCTCTGTATGGTGAATCTGTGCCCGATACATCATGATGATCCCTTCCCAGAACTATCGGGGCAGAGACTCTGCCCTCTTTTATAGCCTTGTTCATTGCCAAAGCTATTTTTGTTCTTCCCTCTGCATCTGCATAAAGTATCCGCGCCTGTGAACCTACTACCAGTTTATTGGCGCCTGCCTCTTTTATCCAGTGAATATTGTCTGCAAGCTGAGAGTGTATCTCTTCTGGTGCGTTCTTCATAATCTCTTCCAGAACTTCTGTTGCAATAACATCGGTTACGGCAAGATCTTCAGGCCTGGATGAGGTGCATATCCATCGGTATGGTCCAAATCCGTAGTCGAAGAAGAGTGGCCCCATAATGTCCTGTACATAAGACGAATATTTGAATCTGCCATTAGGCAGAACAACATCCGCCCCGGCTCTGGATGCTTCCAGAAGGAAGGCATTGCCATAGTCGAAGAAATACATACCCTTTTCTGTCAGTTTATTGATTGCAGCAGCATGCCTTCGCAGTGTCGCCTGTACTGCCTCTTTGAATTTTTCCGGTTCTTCGGCCATCATTTTATTGGACTCATCAAAGCTCAGTCCTATAGGGTAGTATCCTCCTGACCAAGGGTTGTGAAGAGATGTCTGATCGCTTCCCATATCTATATCCATTCCGGTTTCAATAAACTTCTCCCACAGATCAACTATGTTGCCCTGATATGCAAGTGACACAACCTCTTTGTTGGTTTTTGCTTTTCTTACTCTGACCATTAATTGGTCGAGATCGCTGTAAACCTCATCTACCCATCCTTGTGAATGTCTTGTATGTACAGCCTTCGGATTAATTTCTGCAACAACGCCTATTACACCTGCCATCACTGCTGCCTTTGGCTGAGCACCGGACATCCCGCCGAGCCCGGAGCTGACAAAAATTTTACCCCTGGCGTCCTGCTCTCCTGGTTTGGATCTCATCCGGGCAGCGTTCAACAGAGTAATTGTTGTACCGTGCACAATTCCCTGAGGACCTATATACATAAACGATCCTGCCGTCATCTGTCCATACTGGGAAACTCCCAGTGCATTGAATTTCTCCCAGTGATCCTTGCTTGAATAATTGGGAATTACCATTCCATTTGTAACAACCACTCTGGGAGCATCTTTGTGAGAAGGGAACAGACCCATAGGGTGGCCTGAATATAGAACTAATGTCTGCTCATCGGTCATTTGAGAAAGATACTGCATTGTAAGAAGATACTGAGCCCAGTTTTGAAAAACTGCACCGTTTCCACCATAGGTAATAAGTTCGTGAGGATGCTGAGCTACGGCATAATCCAGATTGTTACTCAGCATAAGCATTATTGCTGCTGCCTGTTTTGATTTATGTGGGTAATCGTCTATTGATCTTGCAGAAATTTTATAATCCGGTCTGAAGCGGTACATATATATCCTTCCATACTCCCGGAGCTCTTTTGCAAACTCAGGGGCCAAAACCCTATGATATTCAGAAGGAAAATATCTTAAGGCATTGTGAAGAGCGAGTTTTTTTTCTTCGAAAGTCAAGATATCCTTCCTCTTTGGAGCGTGGTTTATCTCTTTATCGAAATTTTTAGGGGCGGGAAGCCTGTCTGGAATTCCCTGCACAATTTGCCTTTGAAATTCAGTTAAATTCATGTTTTATTATAAAAAGAAATACAAAATTAGCAAAAATGCTACTATTATGTTGTCTATTATCAAAATTATCCATACTTTTGCATCCCTAGAAAAAGGAGGTGTTTGCCGTATGATTATTGTTCCAATTAAAGAGGGTGAAAATATTGAAAGAGCGTTAAAGAAATTTAAACGTAAATTCGAGAAGACCGGCATTGTTCGTGAACTTAGAAGCAGAAAGACTTTTGTTAAAAATTCTGTTAAAAGACGCGACGAAATTAAGAAAGCAATTTATGTACAATCTCTTCGTTTAAACGAGGAGTAGTGCTACTTTAAAAAAACATAAAATTGGTACCCCGTTAATTATGGAGTATCAATTTTTTTTGTAAATTAGTAGCGAAGAATAATTATGAAGACACTTTCTGAGTTTATAGATTATCTTAAGGTTCACAAAAGGTACTCGCCCAGGACGCTGGCTCTTTACAGTACGTATATTGAGGACTTTTACAACTTCGTCTCACTTTCCGAAGATGAAGATGAATTTGTGCCACTTCAGTCAAACACTATCAGGGGGTTCGTTGCTTCCGGTCTGGACTCCGGCTTGTCTCCCAGAACTATGAATTTAAAGCTTTCGGCTATAAGTAGTTTTGCAAATTTTTTAGTCAAGAGAGGGTACATCAAATCAAATCCTGTAAAGAAGATACACCGTCCTAAGCAATCTAAGAAATTACCTGAGTTTTATACGCAGGTTGCAATGAAGAACTACTTTGCCGCAGAGGTCGATCCGGAAGATTTTTTTGCACTCCGCAATCGTACTATAGTAGCTATACTCTACTCTGCAGGCTTGAGGAGGGCAGAACTGGCTAACCTTAAAATTTCCGATTGGGATGTTAAAAGATCTATCTTCAGGGTCGTAGGAAAGGGTGATAAAACGAGAGAGATTCCGATTCCGGAGACCCTTCGCAATGAACTGGAACTCTATCTTTCAAAATTCAAACAGATCTATCCGGTAAGTAACAAAGATAGGTTTTTTTTGACAGATTCCGGGCAACCATTCTATCTCTCATTTGTTAATAAAATAGTGAGGAGTGAGCTTGGAGGCGTTGAGGGATTTACCGGTAAAAGATCTCCACACATATTACGGCACTCGATTGCCACTCATTTGCTTAATAACGGAGCAGACCTGAACAGCATAAAAGAGGTTTTAGGCCACTCGTCACTGGCGGCAACGCAAGTGTATACCCATAATTCGTTTGAACAACTAAAAAAAGTATTTTTAACCGCTCATCCACGAGCTAAAAAAGGAGGATAATATGGATATCAGAATTCAGTCACTCAAATTCGATGCAGATCAGAAGTTGATAGATTTCATTGAGAAAAAACTTTCAAAGCTCCCTAGGTATTACGATGAAATTCAAAGAGTAGAAGTTATTTTGAATCTTTTACCGGATCATGAAAACAAAAATGTCAAGATCAAGGTATATATGCCTGGTAATGATTTAGTTGTAGAACGTCACTCAACAAAATTTGAGGATGCATTGGTAGATTGCGCGGGTGTTCTAAAAGATATTTTGGTAAAATACAAAGAGAAAAAGAAGGATATCTGAGATTAATCCCAGAACAGACTTAAGAACTCCTCTCTTGCTACATTATTAAAGTAGTCGGAGAGGTTTATTTTTTCCAGCCTGCCGGCAACTCCGTCCGGGGTATGATCTGCGCCGGTAAGAATATCTTCTATCTCTTTAGTCTCTTTTGTAAAGAAATAACTTCCGAAAATTTTAATATCGGCGATTTTCCCTTTATTAACCTGCATGTAAATTTCAATCAAACCACCGGGAAACTGTTTAACCTTGGAATATTGATAATCGGGAGAGGAACCGTAGTTCCACCAGTCTCTGGAATATTTTTCCTCCCTCAGCTTTTCTATTGCCTTAAGATCTTTATCTGTATAGTTGTAAGGTTTATAAAGGTTCTGGTTTATGCTGTTGATCTCCCTCTCCATGAATTCAATAAAATCATTGATAGTCATTGGTTTTACAAGGTGTTCACTAATATTGGTCACCCTTGCAATATTGGATTTTACAGATTTGCTGACAAATTTCTCCGGCCTGCTGGTTAATGCATTTGCGAGCGTACCCATAGATGATGAGAAGAGAAGGGTTCCGTGCTGAAGCACCCTGTCTCTGTAGACGGCTACAGCATTTCCTGAGAACTTTTTCCCATCAATCAAAAGGTCGTTTCGACCCTCCAGATAAGCTTCTACTCCTAACTTTCCAAGAACTTCAATTATAGGTTTTGTAAAACGGGCAAACATCATAGCAGTATCTTCATCATCAATCCTATTATCTATGAATGTGAAGTTTACATTTCCCAGATCGTGAAAGACAGCACCACCACCAGTGAGTCTTCGGACAACCTTTATTCCGTTTTGCCTTACATAATCTATGTTTATCTCTGCAAAAGCATTTTGGTGCTGGCCAATGATAATCGCGTTGTCATTCTGCCAAAGCCGGAATACCGGTGCCAGAAAATTCTTAAAAAGATATTCTTCAGCTGCTAAGTTCCAGTAAGGATCTGTTGTGTGGTCAATTATGCAAAACATTTGATTTTTCTGATTTTGTTTTTATTTTTTTAAGAATGGCTTTGGACAGAAAGTACACTCCCAGGCTGATCAAAATGCCAAAAAGTGCACCGCACAAGACATCCAGAGGGTAGTGCTTACCTACGTATATTCTGCTGTAGCTTACCAGTGCTGCCCAAAAAAAGATTGTGAAAGAATACCACCTCTTTTTAAAAAATAGCGATGTAAGCGTTGCCAGACCGAAAACATTTGATGCGTGGCTGGAGAAGAAACCGTAGTGTCCGCCTTTGTTTTCAAGCATCCTTACCATATTCCCGATAATTGGGTCGTAAGCTGGTCTGGGCCTTTCCACCAGATGCTTGATCTGAGTGGAAAGTATATCTGTCAAGGCAAAGGTGAGAGCTATTCCCAATAAGGCAACGAGTCCAAAAGTGACTGATTTTTTGACAACAATAAATTTAGGTTTTGGAAATTTGTCTGAAACCTCCCATTTGAAAGAGAAGAAAAGTGACAATATAATTGCAAAATACAGAGGTATCCAAGGTTCCTTGGCCGAGAACATAACCATCAACTGGTCAAGTACAGGAGTGTGACTTCCGTTAAGGAAAAGAAAAAGAGATTTATCCAGTTCTATAAGTTGGTCAAGCATGTTATTAATTGTTTAGTGCGTTCCAAAGAAGGTCTTTAAGTGCCTGCAAATTTTGTCCTGTAAAAGATGATATGAAAATATGAGGTATACCCCTCGGTAGACCTTTTTTCATCTCACGGGCTAGCTCCTCATCTAACATGTCAGACTTTGTAATGGCCAAAACTCTTTGTTTGTCAAGCAGTTCTGGATTATATTCCTTTAGTTCGTTCAACAGAACCTTGTATTCTTTCTTTATATCCTTGCTGTCTGCGGGAATCATAAACAGCAACATGGAATTACGCTCTATATGTTTTAAAAACCTTAAACCTAACCCTTTTCCCTCATGAGCGCCCTCTATTATACCTGGAATGTCTGCCATCACAAAGGATTTATGATCGTAATAGTCAACGATTCCCAGATTGGGCTCGAGCGTAGTGAAAGCGTAGTCTGCTATTTTAGGCTTTGCAGCCGAAATTTTAGAGAGAAGAGTAGATTTTCCGGCATTGGGAAGGCCCACTAATCCTACGTCGGCAAGAATTTTCAGTTCCAGAACAAACCAGTTCTCTTCTCCCGGTTCACCGGGCTGGGCAAATCTTGGAGTCTGATGTGTGGCACTTTTAAAATTGGCATTACCCATACCACCTCTTCCACCTTTGACCAATATTTTCTCCTCCCCGTTCTCGGTTACTTCAAAAAGAACCTCGCCGGTATCGGCAACTTTTGCAACAGTACCCAGCGGTACATCCAGATAGATATCTTCACCATCGGCACCGTGACACAAAGAACCACTTCCGCCTCCACCGTGCTCTGCACGGACATGTTTGCGGAATTTAAGGTGAATCAGAGTCCAATACTGAGAATTACCCCTAAGTATTATATGTCCGCCTCTACCTCCGTCTCCGCCATCGGGCCCACCTTTTGCCACAAATTTCTCTCTGTGAAGGTGTACAGAGCCCTTTCCCCCGTTGCCGGACTGGCAAAAAAGTCGGACATAGTCTACAAAATTGGAGTTACTCATTATGTATTTTATTAATTATTTTACAAATTTCAAGGAAGTTTTCCTCAATTTCAGCTTCTCCGTTAACCGGAAAATAGTTACCTTTCTCCTTATAGTAGGCTATCAGTGGTTCAGTCTTTCTATGGTAAGTAAGAATCCTGTTCTGGATTGTTGCAAAATCCATATCATCCGTCCTATCCTCAATCTGGGCCCTGTGCTGGATCCTTTTGATTATTACCTCATCATCTATAACAAGGGAGATTACGGCATCCACCTTTTTGCCGGATGCAGACAAGAGATTGTCAAACGCTTTTGCCTGATCAAGATTTCTGGGATAGCCGTCAAAAATATATCCGGTAATTACTCCGGGATCAAAACAGATCTCCTTTTTAATCATCTCCAGAACTATATTATCGTCTACCAGTTGTCCTTTGTCAATTATCGATTTGGCCAACTGTCCCAGTTCGGTTTTATTCTCAATCTCCTTTCTAAGCAAATCTCCGGTAGAGATGTGTTTAAGTTTAAATTTTTCTACCAGCAGGTATGATTGAGTTCCTTTTCCTGCTCCCGGGGGGCCGAAAATAATATAGTACTTCATAGTCAGTTATTATCTAAAACATAAATATCCTTGTATTGTCTCCCAAGCTCGTTATAGTCCAATCCGTAGCCGACAATAAAATCATTGGGAATTTGTAAGGCAGCGTAATTAATTTTTAAATCCTTCTTATAGGCATCAGGTTTTAAGAGCAAGGTACAAATCTTAATATCCTTAACCCCTGCATTCATCAGAATTTTATGCAGCTCCACAATGGTTGCGCCGGTGTCTACAATATCTTCGATGATAATAACCGATCTCCCTTTTAAAGGTTGATTAAGCCCGATAATCTGTTTTATTTCGCCGGTAGATTCTACCCCGCTATAAGATGATAGTTTGATAAAAGAAATTTCACAACCAAAATTGAGAAATTTCATAAGATCTGCAGCAAACATAAATGAACCATTCAAAACAGAGAGAAACAGAGGATTTTCAACCTCTTTGTAATCATCATTCAGCTGCCTGGCAACAGCCTTAATACTCTCCTCAATTTTTTCGTAAGGTATGAAAACCCTAAAGCATTTGTCGTGTAGTTTAATGCGCTCCATTAAAAAAAAATTTGTGCCCACGAAATTAAGTATTAATTTTGTTTTAAACAATTTAAGTGAAAAGCCAATGAATCCACAAGTTAGCATAATTATGGGAAGCACCTCAGATCTCTCTGTTATGAAACAAGCTGCAGAATTTCTTAACGAAATGAAAATTCCGTTTGAAATAAATGCACTCTCTGCACACAGAGTTCCGGAACAGGTGATGGAGTTTGCCAGAAATGCAGACAAGAGAGGGATCAGAGTAATTATTGCAGGGGCAGGAGGAGCGGCACATTTGCCCGGGATCATAGCTGCAGTCACACCGTTACCTGTTATTGGTGTACCTATAAAGTCTTCCAATTCCATTGACGGATGGGACTCTGTGCTCTCAATATTACAGATGCCTTCGGGTATTCCTGTCGCTACAGTTGCGCTTGATGGTGCGAAAAATGCTGCTATTCTCGCATTTCAGATTCTTGCAACCAGCGATGCAGCACTTATGGAGAAGATGAAAAAGTTCAAAGCAGATTTGGCAAATAAAATTGTTAAGGCCAATGAGGAGCTTAACAAGGTAGAATATGAATTCAAGGTCAAATAGACCTAAACTTTAATCAAAACAGGCTTTATGAGGGGGAGGATTTATGAGGAGGTTGATAGCAATTTTGTTGCTGCTTTCCAGCGGCAGTGTACTTTTTTGTCAGCAGACAAAAGACAAAGAAATTCCGGAAGAGTTAACAGAAAAGATACTGCTGTATGCGGAGAGTGCCGCATCAGATGAAAGTGGCAGAGAGAACCAGATAGAGGAGCTGATTGACCTCTTTCAATCGTTGATGGTCTCTCCTCTTGATATCAACAAAGCCACCAGAGAGGATCTGGAGAGACTTGCGATATTAAATGATTTCCAGGTTGAGTCGATTCTGGATTACAGAAAAGAGTACGGGACTCTTTTGTCTGTTAATGAGTTATTTCAGATTCCGGGATTTGACACCGGGTTGGTCACACTTCTAACCCGTTTTATCTCTGTTTCTCCCACAGAGAGCTCTTTACCACTGAATCCGTCCTCGCTTGTCAAAGAGGGTAAATCACAAATATTACTGAGAGCAAAGAGCATTCTGGAAAAGCAACATGGGTACTCTCCTGTTACAAAAGAGGAATTCGAAAAAAATCCCGACTGCAGATACCTGGGTTCTCCGGGCACTCTCTATGCACAATACAAATATGTGTTTTCAGACAGATTAACAGCAGGCGTAACATTGGAAAGGGATCCGGGAGAGAGGGGAATAGATTATAAATCGCTGAATATTTCGCTCTACAAAACCGGTTTGCTGGAGAGGCTGGTAATAGGCGATTATATTGCCCGTTTTGGACAGGGCCTAATCCTGTGGAACTCTTTTTTCCTGAATTCAACAACCGAACCGAAGTCTTTAAAAAAGTCGGAAACTGGTATTACACCATACAACTCTACAGACGAAAATCTCTCATTCAGAGGTATTGCTGCAACAATTGAAATGAGAAGATTGAAACTTTCGCTATTCGGTTCACATAGAGCATACGATGCCCGGATAGCAGAGGGAAGATACACCTCACTGCTTAAAACCGGCCTCCATAATACTAAAACCACCATTGAGAGAAAAGGCTCGTTGAAAGGTTCGTTGTTGGGAGCAAATCTTTCATATAGCGGTAACAGTTTTAAAATTTCTGAAAATATGATAATATACAAGTATAACCTTCCTTATGGCGGAAGAGATACTTTAAAGCATTCAAAAGAGCTTGCTCCCGGGGGGTACGGAATAAACGCAGGTGCAGACTTCTATTGGGTAATGGATAAGATAAGACTTTTTGGCGAGGTGGCAATTGACCGTTCGGCGTCCATAGCAGGATTGTCCGGAATTCTCTTTTCTCTATGCAACAAACTGGAGATGGCACTACTTATCCGTGAACATTCAGAGAATTATTATGCTCCATTTACAAACCCGGAGAAAGGTATCCAGATATCGGCTGCTTACTACCTTGGGAAATATTGGAAACTATCTTCCGGGCTGGAGATAAGAAGTGGGTACCACAATCTTTCTGTTACATCAAATTTCAATAACGAAAAGGGGATAAGTTATTACTTCAAATTTTCGAAAATACAAAACAGAACCTCACTTCGCAACAGTATAAGCTATCCGGTGGCACACTGGCTGAGATTTGCCAACAGAATAGATTTTACACTCGCAAAAGAGGATAAAATGTTTATAGGAACTCATATTTTCCACGAAGCTCTTTGTGAGTCCGGTTCCGGAAAGGTGGATGCATCCTTTAGAATAGCCGCTTTTAACATACCTGTTTGGGATGCAAGGGTATATGCATATGAAAGGGATGTACTATACGGATTTTCAACTCCGGTCTGTTACGGAAAGGGAATCAGGTGGTATTTTAATATCCATTACACACCACTGCGCTCTTTGGATTTTTGGTTTAAGATTTCTCAGACTCGTTACTTAGACAGAGATAAAATAGGAGAGGGACTCGATATGATCGAAGGCCCCTCTAAAAGTGAAGCAAAACTCCAGATTAGGTGGAAGTTTTGACGGTTATGCTGGTTTTATTTTAATTTTTTTGCCGGGCAATATTTTACTTCTCTTTGTAAATCCGTTTAACTTCATCAAATCGTCCAGACTAATTCCTTCGAACTTTCTTGAAATTTCCCAGAGGGTATCACCTTTTTTAACGGTGTAATAGACATATTCGTTAGAAGTTGATACTTTTTTCGAGGATACAGAGGCATATGCTACTTGATTTTTAGGAGGATTTGATGTGTATATTATCAGTTTCTGACCAGGTTTAATATTAGATCTTACTCTGTTCCAGGATTGCAGATCGGACAACCTTATCCTGTATCTTTGGGCAATTCTGCTTAAAGTCTCACCAGATCTTACAGTATGGATTACAGAAGTCCTTTCGGAAACCGCAGATTTGGATTCGTTGTAAATAATAGGGTTGAAGAAGATACTATCCTTGTAGCAGTATATCTCCTGTTCTTTCTCCACAAAAGCGGAGGTGAAATTGAAAGGTAGCCGCAATACCTGGCCCTCCGCTGTTCCGGGTATTATCTCATTAATATATTGGGGATTAAGATCACTAACCTCCTCTTTGGATATACCTAATAATTCGGATATCTGCCCAAAGTGAAGAGGCTTGTGAATCAGAAATGTGTCCACGTGTGCAGGCATTGAGATCGGTCTCGGATTAATCCGGTGTTCCTTATAGTAATTGATAGTGTAGAGGGCGGCTACAAAGGAAGGAACATAGCCCCTTGTCTCTTTCGGAAGGTATGGATAAATTTTCCAGAAGTCTCTGGAGCCTCCCGCTCTTTTGATGGCTTTGTTTACATTTCCTGCACCACAGTTATATGAGGCAATAGCCAGTGACCAGTCACCAAAGATTGTATAGGCGTCCTTCAGATATTTTGCTGCAGCGTGGGTAGATGCTTCTGGGTCGAGACGTTCGTCTACATAGGAGTTAATTGTAAGATCGTACTGAAGTGCGGTTTTGTACATAAATTGCCACATACCTTTGGCTTTTACCCTTGATGTTGCCCTCGGATTGAGTGCAGATTCTATGATAGCCATTACCTTTAACTCTTTGGGCATATCGTACTGATCCAGTATCTCCTCAAAAATCGGCAAATAATAACCCGAGAGACCCAGTATGAGATCTATCTTGTTAGGGATTTTCTGGGTGTAGTATATGATGTGGTTCTTTATCACATTGTTGTACGGGAGAGGTATAAAAGAGTTCATCGCCTTTAATCTCTGTATGAATACGGAGTCAGGCACATCCGAGGTAAAATTACTGCTGTCCAGGTCGACCGAAATATTATCTTCGAGAGTCAGGTTTTTTTGGACATACCAGATACTTAAAAGGCTGTCTGTAGATATGGAAGGGTCCACGAAGTCTTCGCTGTCAAAAAAATTCAACCCCCCCGGGTTTATTGTATCGTTGGCACTTACTGTATCTGCCAGAGGAATTACATTAAGTTCCATCTCTGTTTTTAGAGAATCAATCGTTTTCTTGAGTTGAACAATTTCTTGCTTTAAGGAGGCTCTGGAAGGCTTTTTAGAAAAAAACTGTCCGTAAGAATTTACGGGAGATAATATAACTACGAATACTGCAATAAGCAAAGCTTTTAGAAAAGTGGAGTACGAAATATTATGGCTCATTTTTTAAAAGTTTAATTTCATCTGGAATCCAAAAGAAGGATTCAAATTATTAGTAAATTGATAATTGATAGGTTGAATCACATCTGGCCCAAAAGAGGCTGAGAGATCATCACTTACGTCAAAGTCTTGAAGATGGGCAAAGACGTTGGCATCGATAATATTGAGGGCATATACCAAAACTCCTGCAAGTATTGAATAATCCCGGAAACGTCTGTAACTGTCTTTATAATACTTTAGTGTCTCAACACTGTATTTGCCGCTCACCTCAGAGCCTGAGATGCTGGCTTCGTTGTACAATTTGCGATATCTTTTATACTGCATATTGTTTGAATAAATAAAATATCCGCAGGTAATAAAACCTCCGTAAAAGATGGGGATTTTCCAATAGTTACCTGTGTAGGCCTGGCCCAAACCGGGCAACAGGGCAGAGTAGAGAGAGGCGCGGGCAGGGAGGATATCTTTATAATATTTAAAATTTGCAACACCGTCAACCATGCTTCCCCAATAGGTAAGAGCTGCTCCCAAATACATAAGGTCACGGTTGGTACGGTACTTTGAATCACCGTTTTTGTGATACTTTTGATTGAATTTATAGCCGCTGTATATGAAAGTTGCCATTCCTCCGTAAATTACAGGTAACTTCCAGTAATCTCTGTTATAAATCTGCGCAGTACCGGGCAAAATTGCAGAACCCATCCACATTTGGGTAATATTCATCGAGTCTTTGCCGGCAAGGCTTTTGAAATATCTTTTTAAAGTGTAGGAGGGAGGTTTTGATGTTGTGTCGTTCTCCTCCTCTTTTTGCTGGTTATTCTGCTGTTGTGTAGTAAAACCGGGGGGGCCGGTTTGTGTAAAAGTCCCGGTGTTGAACTGAGCCTTTGATGAAACAGCAACCAAAAGAGCAAGTGTTAATATTATAAACCTGTAACGCATAACACCTGTTATATATTTGTTTGCTCAAGTGCCTTTAAGAAATTAAGGACCTCTTCATCTCTTTTGAAGTGAATTGTAATTGATCCATTCCCGTTTTCACCTCTCTTGAGACTGATGTTGTTGTTAAAATATTTGCCGAAAATCTCCAGTAACCTGAAGTAAGAATCATCCAATTCTTGATTTACCTCGGAACTCTTTTTGGAACCCTCTGCAGTAACCATCCTCTTGATTTTTGCCTCAACCTGCCTGACAGAGAGATCCTGTTCGATAATCTGGTTGCAAAGCTTAAGTTGTTTTTTAGAGCTGTCAAGAGTCAAGAGCGCACGGGCGTGTCCCATAGTTACCATTTTTGCCCTGATGGCAAGTTGGATCTCTGCCGGTAATTTCAAAAGGCGAAGATAGTTGGTAATGGTCGCTCTTTTTTTCCCAACCCTCTCTGCCATAGCCTCCTGAGTAAGATCGCACTCCTCTATCAACCTTTGAAAACTGAGCGCTATCTCAATAGAATCCAGGTTCTCCCTTTGAATATTCTCAACAATAGCCATCTCAAGCATACCTTGGTCGTCAGCTTTCCGGATATAGGCGGGGATTGTGACCAGCCCGGCTAGGGTGGCCGCCCGGAATCTTCTCTCTCCACTGATTATCTGAAATCTGTTCCCGTCAACCGACCTAACGGTGATCGGCTGGATGAGCCCCAGAGTCTGAATCGATTCAGCAAGCTCTTTAAGAGCCTCTTCATCAAAACTGCTTCTGGGCTGATAGGGGTTAGCATCAATCTTGTCTATAGAAATTTCAGCAATAGATGCAAGAGTTTGTGGAGTCTCAAACGTTGCCGGCCTGTTGAAAGGCATATTATTAGCGTCTGATATAAGGGCTCCAAGGCCCCTTCCTAATGCTGATTTCTTCATGTTGACAGTTATGAATTCTTTTTAATAATCTCTTTTGCAAGGTTCAGATAGTTGTTAGTTCCCACAGATACAGCATCGTGCAAAATGACAGGCTTGCCAAAAGAGGGAGCTTCGCTGAGCCTTACATTTCTTTGGATGACTGTGTTAAAGACCATGTCATTGAAATGGCTCCTCACCTCTTCCACTACCTGGTTGGCGTGTCTTAACCTACCGTCGAACATAGTCAGAAGAAAACCCTCAATTTGTAAATTGGGATTTAGTCTGTTCTGGACAAGTTTGATAGTATTCAGAAGCTTACCCAGACCCTCCAATGCGAAATACTCACACTGAACGGGAATCAATACCGAATCCGAAGCTGATAAAGAGTTAATAGTTATAATTCCGAGGGAAGGAGAACAATCAATTATCACAAAATCATAGTCATTCTTTATCGGTTCCAGTGCACGCTTAAGAACCAGTTCCCTTTCCGGTATATTAAGCATCTCAATCTCTGCACCCACAAGATTGATATGTGAGGGAGCCAGCTTAAGACCGGCAATGTCGGTATCCAAGAGGATCTCTTTAATGTCAATCTTTCCTATAAGGGTTTCATAAAGCGTTAACTGTGAATTAGAATCAGGATCAAAGTTAAATCCGGAAGTTGAATTTGCCTGAGGGTCTGCATCTACTATCAGAACTTTTTTTTCCATTACAGCAAGAGAGGCTGCCATATTAATTGCTGTAGTTGTTTTTCCGACTCCACCTTTCTGATTTGCTATTGCTATTATTTTCCCCATATAAAAAATGTCTGTCAATTACATAGTCAATCTGCAAAATTACAAAATCTTTTTTAGCATAACTAATATTATCAAATTTCAGCCAAAATAGGTTAAAGAGGGTCTGCGTCAAATAAAACTTTTACCGCCGGATGCTGTTTAACTATGTAATTATCAGTTCCATCCATAATTTTGCGCTTCACAGACTGTATATTATTGACCTTGGATAGTTTTAACCAGAATTGAAGGGCGTATTCACCTCTCAGCCTGTCTATTACTGGTGCAAAAGGGCCTGAAAAATCCTTTACTCCCCAAAGAGGCAACATCTCCTCCATCTCCTTAGCTGCAAGGTCCAGTTTTGGCCTGTTGGAACTGCGGAGGATAATCTTGATCATCCTCACAAATGGAGGATAATCAAACTCTTTTCTCTCCCTGAGAAGGTCAGAAAGAGTCTCTGTGTCAGTTGTAAAACTTTTATAAACAGGATGGTCTGCCTGAGAGGTCTGAATAATAACCCTCCCTTTTTTGAATTTTCTTCCAGCCCTGCCGGATAGCTGAGTCAGAAGCTGAATGGCTCTTTCGTTTGCCCTGAAATCCTGGATAGCCAACATACTGTCTGCCTGCAACAGACAAATCAAAGAGAGGTGTTCAAAGTCAAACCCTTTGCTTATCATTTGAGTACCTACCAGAATATCCAGCTTGTGCTGGGCAAACTCCTTAAGAATCCTTTTCTCTCTCAGTTTGCTCTGGGTGGTTTCAAAGTCAAAACGTTCCACCCTGGCCTGCGGAAAGATCTCCTTTATCTTCTCCTCAATTTTTTCTGTACCGGCCCCTTTGTCCCTGAGCCCCGGTTTTCCGCATTTGGAGCAGATTGTATTAAACTTGACATGAAAATCGCAATAATGACATTTGAGCTCATTTTTCGATTTGTGGTAGCTCAGTGAGACGTTGCAATGCTCACATTTGGGTATATCTCCGCAATACATACACTGTACAACGGGAGAGTAAGATCTCCTGTTTCTGAAAATCAAGACCTGCTCGCCTGCAATTATTGTCTCGTCTATCTCTTTTAAAAGTTTGAAAGAAAATATCCCATTCATCTTGCCCCTCTTAGACTCTCTTATTGTGTCAATGATTTCAATTTCGGGGGGCTCGGCTCCAAAGTACTTTTCATTAAGCCCGACAAGAGTATATCTGCCAGAATAAGCATTGTAAAAACTTTCCAATGAGGGAGTTGCCGAGCCAAGAAGAATATTTGACGAATGTATTCTGGCAAGTATTATTGCACTATCCCTTCCATTATATCTTGGGGCGGGATCTGTCTGCTTGTATGAAGAGTCGTGCTCTTCGTCAACTATAATCAGGCCTAAGTTTTTATATGGTAAAAATATAGACGACCTCAGGCCCAGAATGATGTAAGGTCCATTACAACTCCGTATTAAACCGTGAACTCTGGCTCGCTCACTGACAGTCTGTTTTGAATGATACACCAGCAGTTTGTCACCAAATATTCTTTCAAGCCTGGTGCTCAATTGTCTGCTTAAGGCAATTTCCGGAACCATATAGAGGACGGATAGTCCCTTTAGCATATGCTCATAGGCAAGTTGAATATATATTTCGGTTTTACCCGAACCTGTCACTCCATTCAGCAGAGCTACCTTGTTATTGACAAAGGACTCCTTTATCTTGTCCAAAGCGTTACTCTGTAAATTTGAAAGCGTAGCAGGCGGGCCTAAATTCTCCTTTGGCACGACCTCCCTTTTTGTTCTGCTCTCTTTGATGGAAATGGAACTGCCAGGGCAGGCAGCCTTGTAAACCTCTCCGATGCTGCACATATAATAATCTGATATCCATTGCCAAAGCTCAAGTTCGCTCTTAAAAAATGGGGGTAAAGGTTCTAAAGAGATAATCTCTTTTAACTTCCCCGAGAAACCCTCCAACGATTTGCTTAAATTCCAAACAACAGCACTATACTCTCTGTTGGCAAAGTTAACCCTCACCCTGGAACCTGGTGTTATTTCCTCAACCAGCTCATCCGTAACTATATAAGAGATATCGCCCCGTAATTTAAGGGGTAAAATTACCTTGGCATAGAGTTTAGTACTGTCCGGCATATTCTCAAAATTTATTGGACAGGAGGAAGTTAGCTACCTCTTCAAGCAACCACATCGGGGTAGATGTTGCACCGCACACACCGACGGAGTCCCCGTCATTAAACCACTCTTTTTTTATCTCATCAATGCTCTCTATACTGTATGACCTTGGATTTACAGATCTGCAACTCTCGAACAGGATCCTTCCGTTTGAACTCTCTTTTCCAGTAACAAATATTATAACAGCATGTTTTTGTGAGAACTCCTTTAGATGGGAGTGTCTGGAGGAGACCTGCCCGCAAATTGTATTGTATGACTTGAAATTTCCAGGAGGAGCTCCTGCCAGAGAAACTCTTTCTATTATCTTGTCACACAATTCTTTGTATTCCCTGGGGTCTTTTGTGGTTTGAGAAAAAATACTAATAGGACGGGTAAAGTCTACCTTTTCTATGTCTGCTATCTTCTCAATAATAATCGCATCCTCGTTTACCTGGCCGACCAGCCCATTAACCTCTGCGTGTCCCCGTTTGCCAAAGATAAGCAGTTGTCCGTTAACCACTTTTAGCCAGGCATACCTCTTTTTAATTCTCTCCTGCAACTTTAAGACCACCGGACATGTGCAATCGATTAGTTTAAGATTATTCTTAGAGGCAATCTCGTAGCTTGAAGGCGGCTCACCATGTGCTCTTATGAATACGACAGAATCCGTCAGGTTCTCCAGATCCTTATGGGTTAACACCATCATTCCTCTCTCCCGGAGGCGGGTCAGCTCGGTATTGTTGTGAACGATTGAACCAAGAGAGTAGAGACAATCATTATTCTCCAGAAAACTTTCTGCCTCCTTGATTGCCTGGACAACACCATAACAGAACCCAGATTTTGTATCAACTTCTACTTTTAATTCCATCTTTTAGAAACTATATTGTCGAACCATATTATCTGATCCTCAACTGTCATCGTGCTGTTATCCAAAAAAATGGCGTCGGCAGCTCTTTTTAAGGGAGCTATTTCCCTGTTTTCGTCTATATGGTCTCTCTGAATGATATTTTGCATTACTTCTTGAAAATCAGCTATTTCACCTTTCTCTATTAATTCTTTATACCTTCTTCGTGCCCTTACCCGGAGATCTGCTGTCATAAAAATTTTCAATTCTGCATTAGGAAAAACAACAGTTCCAATATCTCTCCCGTCCATTACAATCCCTTTTTTTTCGCCATAGCGATTAAGGTTTTTGCCTACAAAATCCCTTACCAAGGGAAGTTCTGCAATAAAGCTAACTTTGCTTGAAACTTCGAGTCCCCGTATCTCTCTCTCTATCAACTCTCCGTTCAGATAAAGTTCACTCATACCATTGTTTCCTGTTGCTCTGAATTCCAGATCGAGTGAATCAATTGCAGCAGCAAGCCGGTTATAGTCTGTCTTGTTTGAATCATCAATAATTGACTCCCTTATTGCAAAAAGGGTCACCCCTCTGTAAAGAGCCCCGGTATCTACATAGATAAACCCGTATTTTGCTGCTATAATTTTTGCGAAACTGCTCTTACCGGTAGAAGAGTAGCCATCAATGGCTATAATGATCTTTGGTACGTTCATACTCATTTAATAAGGACAAACATACACAAAAAAGGATTATCTTTGTAAAAATTGTATGTATGAAAAAAGTAGTAATGTCTAAATAATAATTATATGAAGTTATTGATTATAGATGACGAAAAGAGCATCAGGAATACTTTAAAGGAGATTTTGGAGTTCGAAGGTCATGAAGTAGCTCTTGCAGCAGATGGAATAGAGGGTCTGGCTTTGGCTACAACCAACAATTACGAGGTTATTTTCTCAGATATCAAAATGCCCAATATGGATGGCATGGAACTTCTGGACAAGTTGAACGAGGCTAATGTTGAATCATCTGTAATTATGATATCAGGTCACGGATCTATTGAGACGGCTGTAGAGTGTATTAAAAAAGGGGCATTCGATTTTATTCAGAAACCACTGGATCTCAACAGAATCCTTATCACTCTCAGGAATGCAACAGATAAAACCAACCTGGTAAAAGAGACGAAAATTCTCAAAAAGAGGGTGGCAAAAATACCTGAAATTGTTGGGATTTCTCCGGCTATAACCAAAATCAAGGATATGATAGACAGGGTGGCTCCCACAGATGCCAGGGTGTTGATAACAGGCTCAAACGGAACAGGCAAGGAACTGGTTGCAAGGTGGCTTCACGAAAAGAGCAACCATAGCACGATGCCTTTTATTGAAGTAAACTGTGCTGCAATACCGAGTGAATTAATCGAAAGCGAACTATTCGGGCACGAAAAGGGGGCTTTTACTTCTGCCGTAAAGCAACACAAAGGTAAGTTTGAGCAGGCGGACGGAGGGACACTCTTTATGGACGAAATTGGTGATATGAGCTTAGCTGCCCAGGCAAAAGTACTCAGAGTATTACAAGAGAACAAGTTGAGTAGGGTAGGGAGTGATAAGGATATAAATGTTAAGGTAAGGGTAGTGGCTGCTACAAATAAAAATCTACAGGTTGAGATAGAAAAGGGAAGATTCAGGGAGGATCTTTTCCATAGGCTGAGTGTAATAATTATCCACGTTCCGCAATTAAGCGAGCGGATAGAGGATATACCTTTACTGGCCAGACACTTTATAGATCAAATCTGCGAGGAGAGTGGGATGGTGCACAGGACAATCGAAGAAAAGGCGCTTGAAGAACTGGCTACCTACAAATGGACAGGGAACATAAGGGAGTTGAGAAATGTTATAGAGAGGTTGCTTATACTGAGTAACAATGTAATAACAAAGGACGATGTAGATGCCTATGCAAGACCAATATTCAGATAGATGCTACTCTTTTTCTACCCTTATCTGCTGAATGAAGTTTCCGTCATCCTGAGTCTTTACAAATAGTGTGACTCTAAATTTACTTCCGCCTGCACTAAGGTTTCCAATAGCATACTTCATGGGAGCTTTTCCACTTCTGTATGCAATTATAAAACTCTTTGGAGAGTAGTCATAGAAGAACTCTTTGATAATTTGTTTTGCCTGAGCTTTGCTACATACATTGACAGTCCCGAGAATATCGACTTCCAGATTTTGTGCAAACCATGCCGATAACTTATCCGAATCTCCGTTCTGAATATATTTTGCAATCGGAACGAAGACGTCCTGTTCTGAATGAGGTTGAGCAGACAATGACGAAAATGCAAACAAAGCAGTAATTAAAGAAAAGAGTACAGATTTCATATCAATTTCTAATATCCTATGTTAATATTTCAAGCAAAAATCAGGCCATGACCTTTTAATAGAATTTGAATATATATCTGAAATATATCCTTAAATTTGTTTCAATGAAGTTAATATTGCTGCTTACAGGTAAGACTGAAAGTCCGTGGCTCAGGAACGGAATCGCACTCTACGAAGAGAGGTTGGCTCATTATGTAGGGTATCAAAGAATTGAAATTCCGGAACTTAAGTCTGTTTCAAATCTTACCCGACAGCAAATCAAAGAGAGAGAGGGGGAGATTATGCTTAAGAATGTAAAACCCGGTGACGAACTTATACTGCTGGATGAGAGAGGTGAGGAGTTCTCCAGCGAAGAGTTTGCTGCTCACCTTGAGAAAAAGAGTATCTATGGCACAAAGAGTGTGATATTTGTTATAGGAGGGGCCTATGGATTCTCGGAAGAGATATACAAAAGAGCAAATGAGAAAATTTCACTTTCAAAAATGACCTTTTCGCACCAGATGGTAAGATTGATATTTTTAGAACAATTATACAGGGCATACACAATTATCAAGGGGGAACCATATCATCACAAATAAGACAATGAAGGAGTTTTTTGTCAAAATATTAAAAAGAAGAACTACCGTACTTTGGATACTGGCATTTATCTTCGCAATTGTATCTTTTTTGGGATTCTCTTCGTCTGACTCGATGGACAGAGAGGTATCCCACCTTGAGAACAGGATCCAGAGCAGACAAAAGATACTTGAAAAGTATGTACAAAAGGCAATGGATACGCCGGATTCTTCCTTTCTTGCGTTTGAAGAATTTCCCGAAGATATGGTTATATACCGTTATTTCGACGACACTTTACAGTCCTGGCTAAACCAGTTTCCTATTGCAAACGACGATATTGATTTCTTCCCCTTCGGATATACGATCAACCACCTGAACAGTGTTAACAATACGCCACTTGCCTATGTGAATGATCTCGAACAATATATGAGCCTTGGAACAGCCTGGTACATTGTAAAGCTCTACCAAAGAGGAAATATGAGATTAGTTGCCGCACTTTTAGTACAGACAGATTACCCCACCGAGAACAACCTTTTAAAGAGTGAGATAAATCCGAATTTCGAACTGCAAAGGCAGTTATCTATTGTACCGGTTAACTTTGACGAGTCGTATGTTATTCACGGAAAAGACGGAGGAGTTCTTTTTTCTGTATTGAAGAACCTCCCGAATAAGATGGGAGGTTCAAGTGCTATGTTACGATGGTTTGCAATGTTGTTTGCAATTGCTGCTCTCTTCTCTAATTTGTACAAAAACAGAGGAGTCAAAGAGTTCTTTTTTGTCCTGGGTGGTCTGGTAATTATCCGTTTTGTGGCCATCTATCAATCGGCCCAGTTACAATCGGAACTAGATCTTTTCTCACCAAACTTATATGCAGATTTTGGACTATTCAATTCCCTGGCAGACCTTCTTATAACGAATCTTCTGCTCTTCTTCCTGTTGGTTGCCCTTTTTATGATCAGAAGGAGCCTGGCGCTTATTATCTTAAAGGCCAATAAAAGAAAGAGGTTAATTTTAAATACCGTCTTTATCCTTATTCCGGTATTACTGATTCCTTACATACATTTCAGCCTCAGATCCCTTATACTTAATTCCAGTATCGTTCTCGAACTATACAAAATTGACGAAATCACATTTTACTCTATACTCGTATATGTTTCTTACGGCCTTATGTTCCTGGCCCTTCTCTTCTCCCTTCAGCTTCTCAGACCGATTTTTAAAAAAAGGCAGAAGATATCATTTCTTGATACCAGGGGTCTGATTATCTTTATTTCCGTTATATCACTCTACTCCCTGGTAACTGTGAGCATTTACGGGTTCAATAAAGAGTTCAACCGAAACAGGGTTTTAACCACAAAAATGTCTATTGAGAGGGATTTGAATGTGGAACTTCAGCTTAGAGGAGCCGAAATTATGATTGCAACTGATCCGGTTTTGCAATTATTTGTAAATGCAAATGGGGATGAAGAGTACATAAAAGAGTCTATATACAAACAACTTTCCGAATTTTATTTCTGGAGTATTCTGCAGAGGTACGATCTCCGTATTACAGTATGTAAAAACGATCAGTCGCTAAATCTGGATAACGGCTCTGCACCGGTTCACTGCAACAACTTTTTTGAAGAAGAAATTGCAAGGTACGGTATTCCTCTCTACAAGAACTCAAGATTCTTCTTTATGAACAACTATAACGGAAAAGTGAGTTATCTCGGGCTGTTTCCTTATCCCGGTTTTGGGGGAGACTCCAGACTATACATAGAGCTCGATTCAAAATTTCTGAAAGAGACCATCGGATATCCTGAGGCCCTTCTGAGTCACATCCAGATGGATAATTTTAATATCCCTTCCAGTTACTCTTATGGAAAATATTTAAACAACAGACTGGTAACATATGGTGGCGAATTCAATTATCCGATCCTGGCAGATGATGATGCAAAAATTGGTTACTTCATTGTAATAAAGGATGGGCACATCCATTTTACCAACAGGATCTCTTCGGAAAATATGATTGTAATAAGCCGGCCAGAGAGAAGTTTTTTCCACTACTTCATAACTCTGTCTTACATAATGCTTTTCTACTCGCTACTCATTTTTGGACTCACCAGATTCCGGAGACAGGGTTTTCTCTACCAGGTGCCAAAGAACTCTTTCAGATGGAAGATCACCTTCCTTCTGCTTTCTTCCCTTATTTTTGCGTTACTGTTCATGGGAGCTGGTAGCATATGGTTCTCCATTAACTACTTCAATGAAAACAACAGAGCACAGATGGAGGAAAAAATGAACTCTGTCCAATCTACACTTTCCGATTACAGCAAGTATGTACCTGAATATAAAGACACCCGCTTTAACAACCTTCGGCTACTTGAGACCATGAACCGTCTCTCCAATAATGCCCAGATAGATATAAATGTTTACGGATCGGATGGTTTGCTTATAAGAACCACCCAATCGGAGATATTTGACAGGTTTATACAGGGCAAAAGGATGAATCCCGATGCCTATAAGGAGATTGTGTACAACAATAAAAAACAGTTTGTAAACAAGGAGAAAATTGCAGGTCTCAGCTATTCCTCTCTTTACGCACCACTATACAACCAGAATGGAGTGTTGATTGCAATAGCAAATATTCCTTACTTTTCCAAACAGTCGGGATTAAGGAGCGATGCGTCAAATATTATAGCCACAATCATTAATATCTATCTTCTTTTGCTTCTGGCTGCGGTATTTGGTGGAATTACGCTTTCCAACTCTCTTTCCAAGCCACTGGCGGAGATCAGTAAAAAAATGGAGTTGCTGGATATTTCACAGAAGCCGGAACACATCGACTATCATAACCGGGACGAACTTGGGATACTTGTTGCTGCATACAACAAGATGGTGGATGATCTTGAAGAGAGTACAAAAGTGTTGGCTCAAGGTGAGAGAGAACAGGCGTGGAGGGAGATGGCCAGACAAATTGCTCATGAGATCAAGAATCCGCTCACTCCTATGAGACTCAGCATCCAGCACCTTGTAAGGCTTAAAGAGCAGGGTGTAAAAGATTGGCCAAATAAATTCGAGGCATTAGCCAACTCTCTGATAGAACAGATTGACATACTTTCCAATGCTGCAGGGGAGTTCTCCAGCTTCTCCAGATTCTACTCGGAAGATCTCTCTCGGATAGAGTTGAATAATCTTATAAGAGAACAGATAATACTCTTTAATACAAGGGATAATATCACTATTACCTATGAAAGTGAGTTCCGGGATGCATATATCATGGCCAGAAAAACCCAGCTTACCAGGGTCTTTGTTAACCTTCTCTCAAATGCTGTACAAGCTGTGGAAAATCAAAAAAGCGGAAGAATCAACATCACCCTTAAACTGGTAGAAAATAGCTATAAGATATCTTTTGAAGATGATGGAACAGGCGTTCCGGAGAATCTTACACACAAGTTATTCAAGCCTAACTTCACCACCAAGAGTGGAGGTACCGGACTTGGCCTCGCCATATGCAGAAGTATAATGGAACAGAGCCAGGGCAGTATAAGATACGATGTGTCAGACAGATTGGGTGGGGCTAACTTTACTGTATCTTTGCCAATAAAGATTAACAGTTAACCTATTTTTGCCGTAGAAAGATCTGTATGGGAGCACCCGAAAAGTCAAAGTGCTTGCGTAGTTTGTTTTCCAGAAATCTCTTATAATCCTCTCTTACATATTGCGGAAGATTGCAGAAAAAGGCAAAAGATGGCGATGGGGTAGGGAGTTGGGTAATGTATTTTATTTTCACATACTTACCCTTAATTGACGGTGGCGGAAAATTCTCAATTTCAGGAAGGATAGCCTCGTTCAACTTGGAGGTCTGTATCTTTCTTGCCCTGTTCTCATACACCTTGGCGGCTGCCTGAAGCACATCAAGAATTCGCTGCTTATTTATTACAGAGGTAAATACTATGGGGAGATCATTGAAAGGAGCTATCTTCTGCATTATTACCTGAGTCCTCTCCTTCATTGTGTTTGAATCTTTTCCCTCAACAGTGTCCCATTTGTTGACAACAATCACGCACCCCTTTTTGTTTTTTATGATGAGGTTGAAGATAGACATATCCTGTGCCTCAATGCCAACTGAGGCATCAACCATCATAACACAAACATCTGAATTTTCAATAGCCCTTACTGAGCGCATTACAGAATAAAACTCCAGATCTTCCTTTACCTTTGCACGCTTTCTTAATCCGGCAGTATCCACAAGCATAAATTCATGCCCGAACTTATTGTAATAGGTAGATATAGAATCCCGGGTTGTTCCTGCAACCGGTGTAACGATATTTCTATCCTCCCCCAGAAGAGCATTGGTAAGTGAAGATTTTCCAACATTGGGCTTACCCACAATTGCAATATGAGGTAAGTTTACACCCTGTTCAGACTGATCCTCCTTTGGGAGAAGTCCGATAACTCTGTCCAGAAGATCTCCTGTACCGCCTCCGCTTGCAGAGGATATTGCATAAGGCACACCCAAACCCAGGGAGTTGAATTGATGTATTTCATAAAATCTATCTCCTGTATCTACCTTGTTTGCAACCAGAACGACATGTTTTTTGCTCCTGCGCAGGATATCTGCAATAATGGCATCATAGTCGGTTATGCCAGTGCCTACTTCACACATAAACAACACTACATCAGCCTCTTCAATAGCAAGAAGCACCTGTTTGCGTATCTCCTCTTCAAAAACATCATCGGAATTTACAGAATATCCTCCTGTATCAATAACCGAGAACTCTCTCCCGTTCCAGTCACATCGTCCATAGTGACGATCGCGGGTTACCCCTGACACCTCATCTACTATGGCTTGTCTCATGCCAACCAGACGGTTGAAGAGTGTCGATTTGCCCACATTCGGGCGGCCTACAATTGCTACTATACTCATAAGACAACAAAGGTAGCTAAATTTTTGAGGAACCGCAATTTGTACAGGTAAGTCCAACCTCTCTATCCGGGAATTTGCCGTTTTTTCTGAATATTATGTTGAAATTACTATGGATAATAACAACACTGACATATGCTTAAATAATTAAACACTTACTGGAAGGGAGAAGCGGGTGATCACCTATCTGAATCATCTGAGGAAGTTGATGAACCTTAAAGCTTGATGCTCTTTGCAGTTGCAGTACCATCTTTAGAAGCTCAGCATCTAATCCGGAATCCAGTAACTCTTTCTGGCTCATTCCCTTCTCATTGAGTGAATACAAAATTGGATCCAGAATATCGTAAGGAGGCAAAATATCACTATCCTTTTGACCGATACTCAACTCTGCAGAGGGCTCTTTTGTCAAAATTGAATCGGGAATTACAGTTTTTAAACTGTTTATATAGTAGGCCGTATTATAAATATCCAACTTGTAAATATCTGCAATCACCATTATTGCTCCGCACAGATCTCCGTAAATAGTTCCATACCCCATTGCAAGTTCACTCTTGTTGGATGTATTCAGAAGCAGGGCGTCGTGTTGATTTGAGTATGCCATTAGCAGATTTGCCCGGATTCTTGCCTGAAGATTTTCTACAGTCAACCTCTTGGGTTCTTCGTTAAATAAAGAATACAGCTCTTTTAAAAACCTGTGGAAAATTGCTTCAATAGAAATTATGTCATATTTAATTTCCAGATTATCTGCAAGTTCCACTGCGTCAGTAACAGAGTGCATTGTAGAAAAAGGCGAGGGCATTATCAAAGCGTGAACATTCTCTGCTCCCAGTGATTCAACAGCGAAAGCGGCAACAACAGCGGAATCGATTCCGCCGGAAAGTCCCAGGACGCTCTTCTTTTTGCCTGTACTCTCGAAAAATTTGCGCAGTGTACCAACTACCCTGTGATACAATATTTCTGCAGGAATATTTATAAGCATTTTTTTAAAACACAAAACTTGTGCTGATTGATTTATAGTTGTAAACCTTGTCTATGACATCGGCAAAAATCTCTGCAACAGATAAAACCTTAATCTTGCTTTTATCAAGATTTGGATCTGTGCTCAAAGGTATTGTATCAGAAATAATTACCTCAACCAATTGAGACTTTGAGATCCTTTCATAAGCAGGTCCGGAGAGAACGGCGTGAGTGGCCAAGGCTCTGACACTTAATGCTCCTTTCCCCATCATCATATCTGCAGCCTTGGTAATTGTACCTGCTGTATCAATCATATCATCGATAATGACAATATTCCTACCTTCGACATCGCCTATTGCAGTCATAGAACCTACAACATTGGCTTTTTCGCGGGATTTATGACAGATTACAAGAGGACAGCCAAGAATTCTGGAATATGCATTTGCCCTCTTTGCTCCACCCATATCGGGAGCTGCAATAGACATATTGTCCAGCTTAAGTTCACGAAGGTAAGGCAGGAAGATTGAACTTGCATAGATGTGATCAACAGGAAAATCAAAAAATCCCTGAATCTGATCGGCATGAAGATCTGCTGTCATAACCCTGTCGCAACCGGCTGCTGCCAGCAGGTTTGCAACCAACTTAGCTCCGATCGGTACCCTTGGCCTGTCTTTTCTGTCCTGACGTGCCCATCCGAAGTATGGTATAATGGCATTGACCTTGTAGGCAGATGCCCTGCGAGCGGCGTCTATCATCAAAAGCAGTTCAAACATATTTTCTACGGGAGGGAAGGTGGATTGAACGATGAATACTGTAGCACCTCTGACACTCTCTTCAAAAGCAGGTTGAAACTCTCCGTCGCTGAAGACTGTAACTGTAGATTTCCCAAGCTCAAGATTGAGAGATGCAGCTATCTTCTCGGCTAAATATCTGGAATTACGACAAGAGAAAATCTGAATCTTATGTTGATGGTCCATGATTTTGGTTTATTTTAATTTAAAAGGGTTTCAATATAGTCTAAAATCTCCTCTCTGCCTTTTCCGCTTTCAGTTGAGCTCAGAAAGAGAGGCGGCAGTTCTTCCCAGTATTCCAGAAGAGACTCCCGGTTTTTCCGGATTTGATTATCCAGAGCAACAACTCCACGTTTGTCGCATTTGGTAAAAATTATTGAAAAGGGTACTCCTGCTTCTCCAAGTTCAATAATGAATTTCAGGTCAATGGGCTGGATATCGTGCCTTGAGTCTAACAATACAAACAGATTGACAAGCTCTTCCGAACCGTTTATGTATCCACGGATAATCTCATCCAGATCTGCTTTCACCTGCTTTGGAAGCTTTGCATATCCATAACCAGGAAGATCCACCAGATACCATGATTCGTTTATCAGAAAATGGTTTATAAGTTGAGTTTTGCCGGGCTTGGAAGAGGTGTGAGCCAGTTGACCATGCCTACATAAAGCGTTGATAAGAGAAGATTTACCGACGTTTGACCTGCCGATAAATGCAAATTCCGGTAATTTTGGTTTTGGCCTGTCTTCGACAAAACGACTACTTCCGGAAAATATGGCTTGAGAGATCTTCATAGATAAATTCTGCAACGCAAAGGTACAATATTATGTGTATATTTGTATGGATAGTTTTATAAATATTACGAGAATGGGAATTGCGGAACAGATAACTCTTTGTCAGTTACAGGAGCAAATAAAGGAATCTGTAGAGAGAAGTCACAGCGGAAGATATTGGATAAGAGCAGAGATAAGTGAGATAAAAAACCATTCTGCAGGTCACTGTTATATGGATCTTGTAGATAAGCCATCCTATGGCGACGCAATCACTGCAAAAGCGCAAGCAATCATTTGGGCAAACACATACAGGCTTCTCAGACCCTATTTCGAAACAACTACCGGACAACCTCTTACCAAGGGGATGCACATCCTCGTAGATGTTCTGGTACAATATTCGACATTGTACGGACTCAGTCTGATAGTGTTGGATATAGACCCTTCGTTTACTATCGGAGAGCAGGAGATGGAGCGTCAAAAGACAATTGGCAGGTTAAAAAGCGAAGGGATGTTCGAAATGAACAAGACTCTGGAGCTAACCTCTCTTCCCAAAAGACTGGCAATAATATCATCCGAACAAGCTGCAGGTTACAGAGATTTCTACAATCAGCTTCACAATAACGAGTATGGGTTCAGATTCAAAACGGAACTTTTTTCCGCACCCATGCAGGGCAACCTTGCTCCGGAAGGAATAATCGAAGCGATGGACAAGGTTGCAAAACGTATTGTGGAATTTGATCTGCTGCTTATTCTCAGGGGAGGGGGCTCTGCACAGGATCTCACCTGTTTCGATGACTATAACCTGTCGGCAAATATTGCCCAGTTTCCGATTCCGGTTATTACAGGTATCGGGCACGATCACGATTACCATATTGCAGATATGGTGGCTTATACATCTGTTAAAACACCGACAGCTTTAGCGGATTTCATAGTAGATATTTTCGCCAAGGAAGATCAGCAGATTATTTTTTTATCAAGGAGACTTTCGTTATCTTTACATACAAGAACAATAAATGAATCAAACAGCCTAAAATCAATTACAAACAGGGTTCTGAATGCATACTGGTTACAGCTTAAAACTAACCGTCACAGGCTTCAGCTTCTGGAGCAGAGGATCATCTCCAACAACCCACTGTCTCTTCTTGAAAAAGGATACGCTCTGGTACTCAGGGACGGATTTAAGGTGATGAATATAGATCAGGTAGAGGAAGGAAACAATATCAAAGTGATTTTGAAAGGAGGCGCTCTGAATTGTACAATTAACACTAAGGAAAATGAAAAAACAGAATAAATCTTATCAGGAAGCACTACTGGAACTTCAAGAGCTTGTTGCAAAAATCGAGGACCCCGATTCAAATCTGGAGACAATATCAAATGATGTTAAAAGGGCACTGGAATTGGTCAAATATTGCCAGTTGCAACTCCGTTCATACGAAGAGGAGATAGGAAAACTAACAGAGCAGTAATATGGGGAGTCATATGCTTTGGGAATCAGACCCATATCTTGAGCCATATAAAGATGATATCCGGCGAAGGTGTCAAAAGGCATTTACAAAGTGCCAGGAATTAGCCGGTTACGGTAATACTCTTAACTCTGCGGTAAACTCGCATCTTTATTACGGAGTACATAAAACTCTTAAATCATGGATATTCCGGGAATGGGCACCCAATGCAACAGCTCTATACCTGATAGGAGATGTTAATGGATGGGAGAAAAATGAGGAGTACTCATTTAAAAGAGTAGAATACGGCAACTGGGAACTTGAACTACCTCTTGAGAAGTTCAAACACGAAGATCTCTTCAAGTGGTTGATATGTTGGAACGGAGGTGAGGGAGAGAGAATTCCGGCATATGCAACAAGATGCATTCAGGACCATAATACTAAACTGTTTACGGCTCAGATATGGGACCCGGAAAAATATGATTGGCGTTATGAGCAGGTTACCAATATAAAGAATCCGCTCATTTATG
>Ga0172381_10000408_pt1 | contig 51353 bp, 62 predicted proteins | sample Leawel6488metaG_FD_119754 | JGI IMG/M metagenome (GOLD analysis project Ga0172381, IMG submission 119754) | Leachate microbial communities from a municipal landfill in Southern Ontario, Canada - Leachate well 64-88 metaG | ecosystem: Engineered > Solid waste > Landfill > Unclassified | place... | reverse complement strand
CAAATGATAGATTTGTATTTTCCTTCAATTGCGTGATGCAAAGAGTTTGATACTTCCATCTTATTTCCAAGTGCTTCATTTACACATTCAGCAGCAAATCTTTTCGCCACATCTTCTGCATACATTTGCATTAATTCTTCTGTTGTAAAGTTTCCTTTGATTGATTTGTAAAACTCTTTTGCTGTTTTTAGTTGATAAATTCTCATTCTATTTATATTTAATTGTTAATAATCCGTACTACTGCTAACAGCGTATATAAGAAATGGCACAGAAACATTTGTGTTAAATTTCGAGTTTGTACAAGTGCCACTTCTCATATACGCAAAACGTTAGGCGTAATATTAGAGCCGAATAAACTCAAACATTGACCTTCCATATTGCAGATTACTATTTCCACTTGCTGTATCTGGTTTAGCAATAGCATACAATTCGCCATCGCATTCAAATATTTCGTTAAGTTTTACCTTAGAAATACTACGCCTAACAACAAACATACTTAATGCCTGTTGTAGTGCGGTTTTAAACATTTTTACTATTTTCATAATTCGTTGTATTTTGATAAGTTAATACTATTAATCAGGCACTAAGCATGTTTGCAGCCGTTATATTACATTACTTTCAGCATACATTTTGTACAATAATACTTAGTTCCAACCCTTTTTAAAACATGGTCACTACATGTACATATATTTATCTCTTCATATTCCTTAATGGCATTTATGAAATCTGAACGGCACATTGTTTTGTATGCTCGGCTTTGAGCTTCGGATTCATTTTTAGCATGTTTATTAAAAAGCAGTATTATTTTTTCTTGGCTAATCATAATTAAAACGTAATATAACATCGGCTCATATTTCATAAGGGTTTAAGTGCGATGTGTAACTTATTCCCTTGTAGGTAATTTTGTGTAATTTGATACAGCAGTGCTTCGATTACCCTTACGAAACATAGCCGTTTAGCGTTAGGCACAATACTAAGAAAGAGCTTCGTTCAATGGTTGTAAAAAACATATTGAATTACTACCATCAACATAATTAGTTTCACCAAAACATATTATTCTAAATTTACCTTTAAACGAACATTTAATTGATGTTTCTTCAAATGTATCAATATTTAATATTGAACCAATAATATCATTTTCCTTTATAATATTACCACATTCTTTTAACGGTAAAAATAATCCTGTTTTATATGTTTGTAATTCTAAATAGGTATTATAAATAGGTTCTTCTTTATTTATTGTTATATTACAATCATTTATTATTTTTAATACAATATCTTTACCTTTTTCAGCGGAATTTGTATCAATATAATTAACCATATTCAATTCTAATGTAAATGATATTTTATTTAAATCAATACAATACTTCTTAATCGTATTAGCAGTTGAATATCTTATCAAATAATTAATGTTGTTTTTTATACAATATCTTACATAACTATTTGTATTTTCATCTTGGTTCAATAGTACAAAATTATCACATTTTGGTGAAGAATGAATATCAATAATTATATCATGTTCTTTTATTTGTTTTTCTAATTCTTCCTTTTCATTAACATTTACATCATTATTAAACATTCTATTCAAATCAGATGTCGAATTGTTAGGAATATCTCTTGTGTTTTTAGCTATACCATTTTTATTGATACTATTAATTATGGTAATTTTTTTGAAATCATAATTACTATAATCCAATTTAGATAACAAATAACCGCAATATATTGGAGTTAATTCATTTCCATGTACCCCAGTAATTATTAGAATATTTTTACCTGTATTATTTTTACCAATTATCTCTGTTTTTATCATATATTTTTATTTAAATTTGTGAATAATAAACCGTACTGTGCCTAACAAGCAATATAAAACAGTTGCCGTCAAGTTATTACTAAAATTGAAAAGTCATATTAGACAACCGTTAGCAAACATATTAAAAACCTCGCACCTTTAACATTTCGTTTGCAAATATCTCTTGTTTCATTTTGAAAATTTATTTCTTTTATTTACAACACTAAATATATAAAGTTATTTATTACCAAACAACTAAAAAATCATATTTAATAATATAAATAAAATAAGAAAATGAAAGTAGATGCAAGTACAGAGGAAATCCAAGAAATATATGAGTTTATACAAACCTTACTTGGAGCTTCAGATGTTGATGTAAATATAACAGAGGCTGAAATAAAAATACTACTTAGAAGAGCGTTAATGAAATATTGCCGTTATATAGATGATTGGCAAATTAGAAATGATTTCGGTAATGTAGTAGGTCAACCAGCTAATATTGATTTTACTCGTAAATTTATTACAGAAAACTTTGGTTTAGCTCAAAAAGTAAGTGATTGGTGGTCTTCTATGGCTAGAGTAGGTGGTAAAACAAAATGGCACCTTGATTATTTTACTGTTAGAGAAAATCAACAAATATATGATTTATCTATTGAATCAAACGAGCCTTATAGGGCTGGTGATCGTAGAATACATAGAATTATGTGGGTGGCAAAACCTGAAATAGTTGGTACTTCTGGATTAGAACCTGGTTATATAGATGGAGGACTTGTTACTTTTTCTTTAAATGGATTAATGTATGGTAATAGTATGATGTCTTATTTAGGAAATGTATTTGATATTATGTTACTTGGTCAATCTCTTGAAATGAGAAATAAAGTATTGCGTAGTGAATTCTTTTATAATATTTCAGGAGATATGGTTGAATTAACACCTATGCCTGGGAAACCTTTTAGTTTAGCTCCTGCAGGTACTAGAGTTTATTATTATTATTTTAATGAAATAGATGCTTTAGGATTAGAAGGACAAGATGAAGATCATGTATTAATTTCTAACCCTACACAAATTCAAACTTCTGTTATTCCTTATTCAGAGTTAAATTCTTTTTCTAAAGATTGGTTAACAGATCATACATTAGCTCTAGCTAAATATATGTTTGGATCTAAATTAAGAGCAATTCGTAAAATAGCTTCTCCTGATAGTGATTATCAAGTTGAGTTTGATTATGCTTCTTTATTAGAGGAATCTAAATCAGAAATAGAGGCACTTTATGATCAATTAAAAACATTCTTAGAACAATTAGATACACCAAAATTATTAGAAAGCAAGGCCATCGTGGCAAAAGCAGCTGCTGAAATTAATGCATTTTCACCTAGAAAAATTGTAATTGGCGCTTTTGCATTATTTTTAATTAATAATAGTATTTATTTAAAAGAATTATTTAATATATCTATATAATGAAAACAACATATATATATGAATTAATAGATCCAAAATCTAACAAACCACGTTATATAGGTAAATCAAATAACCCTCAAAAAAGACTTGAATCTCATTTAAAGGAAAAGAAAAATACATATAAAAATAATTGGATTAAAAAATTAAAAAAAGAAAATTTAATTCCCGTTTTAAACATAATTGATGAAGTTTCTATAGATACTTGGGTATTTTGGGTATATAAAAGGAGATTTTAATTGTAGTTATAATCTTTTAAAATCATTAAAAGGTTGCCCTAAAGAAGTAGGCGGTAGTTTTAATTGTAGTAATAATAAATTAATGTCACTTGAAGGTTGCCCAAAAGAAGTTGGAACTAGTTTTAATTGTTATACTAATTCTAAACAATTTACAAAAGAAGAAGTAACGAATTTATGCGAAGTAGGTTGGGAAATTTATATTTAAAACAAAACGATGAGTATAAGAAAAAAAATAAATTTATATGATAGAAAAGAAGAAGATATAAGTAGTAATATATCTGCTCCTAATAATCCATCACATAGAGTAGATGAACATACTGATTATATTTTACGTTCAATTACATTAGAAAACTTAGATGAAAGTATATATAGCGCTTTTAATAATAAATTCATTGTAGCTACCAAGCCTGTTGAAATGATTTTATTAGATGCTGAAGTTGCATCTTTAAAATTTCAACATCCTGAAAAATTTGATGATTTAACAGAATATATAAAACTTCCTTATTTTACTTGTTGGAGAACTAATGATGAACAATTTTTTAGAACAAACCCTTCTTATAAAAGAGTAATATATGCAGAACCTGTAGAAAAAGCGCAAGGAATTGTATATGAAGAATATATTACAAAAGCTCCTAAATTTATTAAAGTATATTATACTATTAAGTTTATGACTACTTTAAGAGAATATGCTAATCAATATGAAGAACAAATGATGAAGTGTTTCGAAAATAAAAGAATGCTTATCACTTTAGATAGAGAACGTTTTCATTTACAACCTGCTGATACTGGGAAAATATGCGATTTGGAAGTTACCAAACGTGGAGATGCCGGGAAAAGTTTTTATATTTTAACATCTAATTTAGTAATGTGGGCTTATACACGAGATTCAAAAGATATGCAAAAAAGAGAAAGACCAAACCAATTTTCATTCTCAGTTAGTGAATCAACTGATGGTGAACCAACTGTAATACATGAATCAACTGTAAAACTCAAATTTTAAATGAATATCAATAAATTAATATTGACAGAAGGTTGCCCTAAACAATTTACAAAAAAAGAAGTAGAAAATTTATGTGAAGTAATAAGTAATGCAGAAGATACAATAATTATTTAAAGAATGAACATAAAAAAATTAATTCAATTATCTGATAAAACAAAGAGGTATCGAAAACTTCAATATGAGAACTACGTGTTCACTCCAGGGGAGGTGTTTTATTTATATTTCAGACTCTTATACAATAGTTTAATGACAGAACGCTTTTATTTATCAAACAAATAAAAGAAGCACCTGGTGGGATCGGGCGATGGGAGTAGAAAAATCTGATCTAAGGATACAATTTGAATTAAAAAAGAAAAGGCTTACAACTAGTAAGCCTTTTCAATTTAAAAAACTTCTCTACTTTATTTTTAGTATTTAAAAGATTGTCCTTCAGTTATTCTAATTATAGAATTATATAAAATATCTATGGTAGCTTTTAAATCATCAATATGTACTGTTTCTACTGTTGTGTGCATATAACGTAAAGGTAAGGATACAAGAACAGAAGGACACCCTAATGGATAAGTATACTTATCTGTATTTGTTCCTGTTCCTCCTGAATAAGCTTCTAATTCATATTTTATTTCTTTTTCATCTGCAATGCTTCTTACATATTTTAATAAATTATTATGAATAGCTGGTGCTATAGATAAAACACAACCTTCTCCTGCAGTATGTTGTTTTTCACTATATGCAGGTGATGAAGTTTCGTGGCATACATCTATTATAAACGCTAAATTAGGCTTAATTTTTAACGCGGCCATTTCAGCTCCCCTTAAACCAATTTCTTCTTGAACAGAATTAACAACAACAAGTTTAAAAGGTAATTCAATATTATTTTCTTTTATTCTTTTTAATATTTCAATATTTATACACCCTCCAATTTTATCATCTAATGAACGACCTGTAATAAAGTTTGAGCCTAATTCCATATAACCATCTTGAAATGTACAAACTGTGCCTATTTCGATTCCAAGTTCTTTTACTTCTTTATCATCTTTGGCTCCTATATCAATAAATAAATTTTTAAGTTTGACATCTTTTGGTCTATCATGAATATGAATAGCAGGGTGTCCAAATATACCCATAACTTTTCCTTTAGTTCCCCATAAATTAACTCTCATAGAGGAAGCAATTTGTTGGTCGGAACCACCATTACGTATAACGTGTATAAATCCTTCCTTATCTATTTTAGATACGAACCACGAAATTTCATCACAATGAGCATCTAATATAACAGTATATTCTGAATTTAAATTACCTGTAACTGCATATGCTGATCCATAATTATCAGTTTCTACATTCTTAGCATATTTTAACGCTTCTAAAATCCATACTTTTTACCCACCTAATTCCATTTCAAATCCAGTAGGAGATGGAGTATTAATATATTCTTTAATAAATTCTTTGTTAAGTTTAAATTCTTTTTCTTTCATTTCTTTTATTTGTTTATTTATACAATATTGTTTGTAAAATTTCTATTGCTTTTTTTAGATCTATTTTATACCCTGAATCTGAAGCTGCTTTTTGAATTATTCTTATAGCCTCTACTCTTTTACTGTCATTAGGATCTTTATGAGAGCAATATGTTTCTTTCGCTTTTATTTGTACTTCACTTGTTAACCATTCAGGAATAACTACCTTATCTGATTTAAAATTTTCTGTGTTAAAATACTTTTTAATTAAATCAATGGCATCTAAAATTGCTGTTTGGTATCCTTGATTCATTAAGCCATCATAAGCATGATAATCATGTAATTTTTTTAATTCTTTAAATAATTCTTCTTTATTCATTTTTAAATAAAAATTAAATTTCTACTTGTGTTAAAACTTCATCAACTTTAATCATATAACCCCATTGATCTTTTTTAATATGAGAAATATACGCAGCATCTTTTTGAAAATCTAATTTCTCCCAACATTTAGCATTTACAGTTAAAGCACCATCAGTAATTTTTAAAACCCAATAATCTTTGCCTTTTTTTGTTTGAGCTACTGTTTTACTTACTAAATACCAATAACATATATCATCATCATCTTCATGAGCAGATAAACTTTTTAAATTTATATCTGGATAATCTTCAGATAATGTTGTTAGTTTGCTTAAATTATTTACTAAAGTTAAAGAAAACCCCAATACGTTTTCTACTCTTTCATCTTTTTGCTTATCAGTTAAAGGCTTAAAAGACACAGATGGAGTAATTTTAGTTACCAAATCAATCCAAGGTTTTGGTAATTCATAATCTTCTATAGAATCCTCTATTAATTCTTTAATAGACGTTAAATAATCAATTATCTCGTCTTTACCTATGTTAACCCTTTCAAACTCTATTCCAATCAATTTAAACGCCTTTTTTGTTAATAATTTTTCATCATCAACAATTGTCATTATTTGAGAAATTTCTTCGCGTGTAATGTTTTTAGAATATTTATTATATAAAGAATCAATAATAAAATTTGTTTGTATTTTTTTTATTAATTTTCTTCTTTTTAACTCTTTAGGTTTTAATTCTTCTAAAGCTTCAATTAGAATATCCTCTTTTATTTGCAATAAAGATTCTGGTATAGTTTCTATACTTAAAAAATCTCTATCTCTTGTAAACCATTTTTCAATTTGTGGATCTTTATATAAATTTCTTACTACTTCAACTTTTTCTCTTTCAATTCCAAATTCATCAAAAGCACCTACATCTATTAAACATTGAAAAGCCGTTTTATTTATTTTTTTAAAAGGTAAAGCTAATATATCATATAAGTTTTCATAACTAGCTAAATTTAAATCTTCTAATTCTTGTTGTGCTACATCACCAAACCCTTTTAAAGCTTTAAATCCTATACGAATTGCCTTATTTTCTGCTTTAAAATTATGTTTTGCTTTATTAATTGTTGGAAATAAAATTTTTATTCCGTTAGCAACAGCATCGGCTATAATTGTTTGGTAATTTTCATAAGTTTCAACACTTAATAAATTTGCATAAAAATATTCAGGATAATATACCTTTAACCACAATGTTTGCATACCTGTATATGAATAGCTAACAGCATGTGATTTATTAAAAGAATATCCCATAAATCTTCTACAATATTCTAAAAATAATTCAGTATCAGCTATAGAATATCCATTATCTTTCATTCCTTTTTCAAGTTTCTTAAATAATTTTTCAACAGTATGATATTTAGGATGTGTTTTAGGCCAACCAACAGCTCTTCTTAAATTATCTGCTTCACCCATATTTAAGCCACCAGCCTCACATACCATTAACATAAACTGTTCTTGATATAATAATGCTCCATACGTTTTGCCTAAAGTTTTTTTCATAAATTCAAAAGGATATCTATCTTTTTCAATTTTTTCAAGTTCTTTAGTATTTCCCTCTTTTTCCCATCTTTTCCATTGGCCATATACTTTTCCAAAAGCCTCAAGAGGCCCAGGTCTATTAATAGCATTAATAGCTACAATATCATCAAAACAATCTGGTACAATAGATTTAGCTAAAAAATCTTGTGCGGGGCCTTCCATCTGGAAAACACCTACGTTATTTCCTTTATTAAATTTTTTATATAATTTAGGATCATTTAAATCAAGATTTTCTAAAGTATTAGTTATATCAATACCTTTATCTGCCTTTATATCATCTATACAACCCCTTATAACATTTAATGTTTTTATTCCTAAAATATCACATTTTAATATACCTAAATCAGATAAATCATGGCCACTACCGTCAGATTCTCTAAAAGCTGTTACAATTTCTTTTCCCGCTTTTGTTACTGGAATATAATCATAAATTGGGCCTGGAGCTATTACTATTCCTCCTGCGTGAGTACCTACACTTTTTGTTAAACCAATTAATTTATCAGCCCAATAAATAGTATCTTGATTATCTTCATACCACTCAATTACAGAATCTGTTAATGCATTATTCTTTAGTAAATTATCAAAATATAACCCTAATTCTTTAGTGTCTTCTATTTCAGGTAGTTTGGTTACTTCTCTCATTAAAGTAGATTGAAAAGTTGTATCTTTTCCTAATCCTCTACTAGCATCCTGTAATGCTGATTTAGCTTGATATAAACCTTGTGTCATTACTCCAAATACAGATTCCTTTCCATATTTTTCCTCTAAATATCCTCTTATTTTTTCACGTCCTCCACTAAGAATATCAAGGTCAATATCTGGACTTGCCATACGATCTGGGTTTAAAAATCTTTCAAAATATAATCCATATTTAATTGGATCTAAACCTACAATGTCTAAAGAATAAGAAAGTAAACTTCCACCAGCACTACCCCTTCCGACTGCTACTTGAATACCTTCTTTTTTAGCCCAACTAATCATATCTTGATAAACAAGAAAATAATCAAGATATCCTTTATCTGCAATTACTTTAATCTCATATTCTAATCTTTTTTCATACTCTTCCAACTGTTCATCAGAAAATTCTTCACCGTTTTCAGTTCTAATTGCAAGTTTATTTTCTAAACCTTTAAATGCAAGTTTAGTTATATATTTTTTATGATCTTTATCCCCTATATTAAATTCAGGATAATTGTTCGCTCCAACATTAAATTCAAAATTACATTTATCAGCTATTGTTAAGGAATTTTCAAAACATTCTTTAATAAATTCTTCATCATAATAGTATTCAAATTCTTTATTGAAATTTAAAAAATCTTGTGATGATTGATAATATAGACGACGAGCGTGAATAAAAGATTGCCCCATTTCAGTAGCTGGTCCATCTTTTCTTTGCATACAATTAATTACAATATCTTGTAGTTTATGATCTTCTTTGTCTGCATAATGAACATCTCCTGTTAATATAGTTTTTGCTTTATATTTTTTTGCTAATTTTATTATATGTTTATTAATTTCCTTTTGATCAATCCCTTGCTCTTCTTTTTTATCATATAACTCATTTAATTGGATTTCTGCATAAAAATCATCTCCAAATTCATTTACAAATTTTTTAAACCATTCATCTGCTTCATCAAACATTCCATTTGAAATTAATTGACTCATCATTCCAGCAGCACACGCAGATGTTACGATTAGCCCTTCTTTATTTTCCCATAATTGGTCAAATGTAATGCGAGGTTTGTAATAAAACCCTTCTACAAACGATAAATAAGATAGTTTACAAAAGTTTTTATACCCTTGTTCGTTTTTAACAAGAACTATAAGGTGCTTATCTTTATCTAATATTTCACGTTTTTTATTAGGTATTTTTATACTTAAATCAGTTGTAATATAAAACTCACACCCTAATATTGGTTTAATATCTTCTTTTTTACATTCATTGTAAAATTGATATAAAGAAATTGTATTTCCATGATCAGTACAACAAATAGCTGGATGATTGTATTCTTTTGCTTTCGCAATATAATTTTTAATGTTTCCTACACCGTCTAATAAAGAGCCACTGGTATGTAAGTGGGCGTGAACTAATGGTAAATATTTCATATAATAATTTATTTTTTTTAAAATAAGAAAGTTTATTTTCAATAGGTAAAGATATAAATAAAAAATTTATAAACAAAAAAAAAGACCTAGAAATTTCTAAGTCTTTTTAAATTTATATTTTTGATTTAAACTATTGTAATTCCACTTTTAATTTACCTCTTGTATATCTACCAGTTTTTATTAAGTTAGCTCTTAAAGCATAAGCTAAACCTCTATTTGCTATATTTTTTTCAACGAGTTCTCCTGTGCCACCTACATAAAACATAATTTTATAATATTCAGGAAGTTTTTGTCCAGGTTTTGTTATAATATTTTCCTCTTGTTCTTTTTCTTTTTCAACTTTAAACTCAATAGTTTCTGATGTTTCTTCAAAATCTTCATCTATATCTTTATTATCTCCAACGTAAAAATCTTTTTTACCGTCTTCATTTATATAAAAAACTTGAAATTCAGCACCAAATGGAACAATATCATCTATACATACAATCTTTCCAAACAATTTATAACATTTATCTATTTTTACCATTATTTTTTTATTTTAAATATAGTTTTTATAAAATTTCTTCAAAATCTAATCGTATATCTTCTAAAGATCCTATATATACTCCATTTTCATTCTTAACATCATAAGCTACTTCGTAATTCTCGTCAAATGAAGTTACTGATGTTATTTTAACTATATTTCCAAATAAATTATAATTTTTATCTTTTTTTAAAATTGGTTTTGCCATTAGTTCTTTTTTTTAATTTTTAAAAATTCTTTATATAAGTTTTTATCATAATCAGCAAAAGGAACATAATCAAGAATTTCCCCTTCAAATCTTTCTTCTAACTCAGGGATTATACTTTCCTCTAAACTTAACATATAATTTTTTATTCCTTCTTCAGAAATTTTACCTAAAGTTAATAAAATTTCTAAATAATTAACGCAATTTGATAAATGTTGTTGATTCATTTCATTACATTTAAAAATTTTATTTTGGGTGTACCAATATCTACCTTCTTCTAATAATTTATCTGAAAAAAGTTTTATTAATTCTTTTTGGTGAATTTCAAATCTGGTAAAATCAAAAGTATAACTAACTTCATGATCAATTAATAAATCTCTAAATTCCTTTACCATATCCTCGTCACATAATATAATTACATATGGTTTTAAATAACCACTTATGTTTTTTATATTATAACTTTTTTTTAAATATTCTAATCCTTTTTGTGATACTATTTTCATATCTTATTATCCCATTTTTTGAATTACATTTTTTCTAAAATCCATTTCTTCTTTTTTTGCATGAGGAATAACGGTTTGTTTATCTATTTTTTGAGATTCTACAGTTTTTGGTGTAACTATTTCTTTTGATTTTATAATCTTATTTACTTCTCTATATTCTTTTAAAACAATTGATTCAAATAATTTTACAGCATAATCTTTATTTACGCTCATCCATTTTTCATTATTTACTAATTTTATATGGATACCTTGTTCTAATTCAATAATTATAGGTTCTTGTATTTCTTCTTTATATTTAACTTGTACTATTTTTTTTCCTAAGATATCTTCAGTTATAACGCAATTTTTAAAAGCATTTGAAATTACTGCTGTATTTTCGTTTATAATTGGAAAATTGTTAGTATAAACAATTAAAGGTTTTTCACTTTCTATAATAGTTATGCAAAAAACTTTATTTTTTATTAAATTTGTTTGAGGTAATATAGATAATACTGTTTCTTCTTTTTCTACAGTATTTACAACAATTGTACTTTTTGCTTCTTCTTTAATACTCTCCGGTTCTGTAGTAACTTCCTCACTTGTTGTTAAAACTACTTCTTCTTTTTCTGTAGTATTAATATTTACTATTTCACTTTCACTTTCTACTATAACAGGACTTTCTACTATAGATTTTTTCTTTTTATCTTTTGGCTTTATTTTTAAAATCTTAGTATCTATACTTTGACTTATACTATCAATAAATTCTTTTTTGTCTTTTTTAACATCTTCATTTTCTAAAGATATTAATCCTTCTTCTTCAATATTTTTTCTATTATTTGTCATAATAATTTTATTTTTAAAATAAGAAAAAAAAATATAAAGTGATATAATTAAAAAAGTTTCTTTTAAATAATTAAAAGAAACTTTTTATAAATTTTAGTAGCGGGGGCCAGACTTGAACTGACGACCTTGAGGAAATGACCCTCACGAGCTACCCCTGCTCCACCCCGCAATATGTTTTAAATATAATATTTTTACAATAAATCTATTTTTTTACAATAAATCTTCTGAGGTTGGTTCTTCAACATCTAATTCACTAGTAGATTCAAAACCATTCCCTATATCTCCCTCAGCGCTCCCTTCTGATTCTTCGGATTGAACTAGATCTGTATCAATTGGTTCACTATCTAATTCCCTTTCTACTGGAATATATTCTTTTGGATCTAATATTTTTTTTACATAATCATCAAAAGTAAGTTTTTTCTTTTTGTTTTGCATACCATTATCTAAAAAGAATAAAACATCTTTTCCTTCTTTTATTCTTTGAATATGTATTATATAACAAGGTAAAGAAAATATATATTCTTTTAAAATATTAGAAAACCCTTTTCCATATTTTTCTTGTATTTCGTTTTCTTTATTATTAATAAATCTAATTATAAATTCTAAAGCACCTGCGTTTAATACATTATAAGTAAAAAAAGTTCTTAACTCAAGTAACTCTTTTATTGTAGATATAGAAACACTTGAATGTAGTCCAAGCGATATATCATTAATTTCTTTAATAAAATTATTTTTTTTCTGTAAAATTTCTTTTAAATAAACATCAGCAAGAGCTTTAGATGCTTTATATTTAGCTTTATCAGATTCTTCTTCTATTACTACATTAATTATATATCTTACCAATAAAGCTGAAAATTCAAAAGGTAACTCATATAAATTATTTACAAATTTTGATTTTGTGCCAGCTTTTACTATTGTAAAATATTTTTTTAATTGAAATTTTAATTCATCTTCTGTATATTTAATATCGCCAAATTGAGTTTTTATGAAATGTCTTAACACATATAATTTAATATTTATTTGTCTACAATAATTAATAAATTCTTTTTCATCTTTAACCTGTTCAATGGAATTATAAAACCAATCCCAATTTTCTTGAATAATTTGATTATCATCATCAAACCTTACAAAATTATCTACTAAATTATTCATAAGAGAACTAGTTGAATCTTCTTTTAGTAAAATAGATAAAGTAGATAACAACTCTTGCGGTTCTAAAGAATCAACATAATTATCTAGTTTCTCATACAATTCTTTTGAATCAATTTTCTTTCTCATTATTTTCTCTTATATAAAAGTTCACATAATTTTGATTCTGCTTTAGCTAATCCGTTTTGAAAATGAATATAATTTTTTGTATTTTTATATTTATCCTCTTGTTCTAACATGTTTGTTATTTGTTGGAAAAGAATGTTTCTATTATTTTCGTTTGGATTTTTTAACAATTGTTGAAAAGCGTTTAAATATTTTGCCCCAGCATTATAACCAATTTTAATTACTTGTTCTGTATTGACAGGATTCTGTATATTATTTTGTTGAGTTTTATTCTGTATAGCATTTTTAAGTTTTGAATTTAAATCAGATACTGGCGCTTGATATTGATTCATTGCTGATTGAATTTCTTCTCTTGGATTATTTGTTTGATTAAAATTATTATTATCAATTTCATTATTTCCTTCTAAAAATAATTGATTAAACCCAGGATCTTCCTGTTCAATCATACCTCTGATATTAGGATCTTGTAAAGCAGCTTTCATTTCAGGATCATAACATTGTCTTTCTAAAGCCGCTTGATTTCTTTCACCTAAACTATTAAAAGAAAACTCCCCGTTTCCTTCTATTAAGTGACTTGTTCCCACTACAGGTTTTTGGCCATTTCTAAAACTATTTACATCCTCTTCTAATAAAGGATTATATCCTGACTGAACCATAGCCATTCTTTCTCTTGCTGATAAACTAATCATTATAATAACTTTTCTTTAAATATAACTTTTTCTTTTTTTTTAGACTTGTTGTAAAGGTTTTTCATTTATAAAAACTCCTTCATTGTCAAACATAACCCTTTTAAAAGTCTCAGAAAATTGTTTAAAAACATCACAAGAGTATATTATATTACCAATATTGTAATCAATTGAAGAAAGATCTGAAAGTATTGCTTCTGCATAACCAGTTCGTGTTTCATGAACTCTAATTTTAGAAACTATTAATTTCTTTTCTCCATTGTTTGTAATGGTTTTTAAAAGAATATCATTTAAAACTCTTAAAAACAAAATTGATAAAGATTCGGCGCTTGGAGAACATGGAAGTTCAACCCATCTTTTATTTATTGTTTTTATTTTATTTTTATAATCTTCTGATTCTTTATTCCAAATAGCATGTGTATTGTTAAAAGAACTAATAAATTCTTTAAAAGTTGTTTTTGTTAACCCAAAATCATATATCATTTGTCCATTATCAAGTATTTTATTATCTTTATCTGGTTCAGCAGTAATAAAAATCTCTACTATGTACAGGTGCCCATGAATAGAAAACTTACACAGTTTTGAAAAACAGTTAACTACACGATGTGTTCCTTTAAAGGAAAATTCTTTTCTAATTTCCATTAGTTATAGTAAATTTAGGGTTAAAATTATATAAATGCATATTTTGAATTTCTTTTTGAGTAATAATATATGTAGTATCTTTTGAATCTGATACTTTAATTTCAAAAAGATAATCTTTTTCTTTTGGTTGTATTGAAAAAACTGTTAAATAAGCATATATATAGGGAGATATTTCATTTTTTTCTATACTTTGCAAAATTATTTTTCTTTCAGATGAGTTATTTAAAAACTCAAACTCGGGATCATTATCAGAAAACATTATTGAATGGTCAAAAGCCTCTGTAAACTTTTCAACCGTATCATATGTTTTTTCGGGAGTAATTGATTCAAATGTTACAAACATTTCAAAACTACTTCCTTGAATTCCATCTTTATCTACAAAAGATGATTCAAATTTATATTTTTTTTGTATTTTCATAACTTTTATTTTTTAAACTTGTTATTACTTATTTTAATTTATATCTAAAGATACATACAAATTACAGACCTAACAAATTATTTTAGTATAAAAGGTTTTAACTTATCAATAGATTTTTTGACAGTTTTCTTTATAATAGATTTACTTACACCAAATTTAGAAGCTAAAACTTCATCAACTTTACCTACACTACCATCAAATAATCCATATTTTTCTATAAATATTTCTTTTTCGAAAGGAGTTAATTTACTATCAAGAAGGCAATTAACTTTATATACTTCATCTTGATAGTCAAAAGTATTATATGTATCTTTTGTATTATTTGACAACAATATTGTTTTTTCTTGATAATTAGGAGTATCACTATTATCTTTTAAAACATCATCAATTTTAACTCCTCCCTCTATAACGTTTAAAGCATACATATAATTTTGAGAATTTATGACACTTTCTATTTTTTCATCTAATTCTAACCCTTTTTTCTTACATTCTTGACATCTAGATGAAAATTTTTCAATTGCTCTATATTGATTAAAAGGGATATGAACTAACATATCACTTGCTAAACAACTTTGCTGCATTTCAGCAGAAACCCACCATACAGCACATGAACAAAACTTATTATACTTTTCCATGTCATATTTATAAACTGCCTTAATTAATCCAATATTACCACATTGAATTAAATCTCTCATATGAACCTTTCCATTGTATTTGGTTTTTGCTATTGCTACAACAAATTTTAAGTTAGCTTCCACTAATTGGTTTTGTGCCTTAATATCGCCATTACGAGCTTTTGTTATTAAATCTCTTTCTTCTTCTATAGTATAAATCTTTGATTTTTTATCAATTGATTTTAAATACCTAAGAGTTTCACTATCTAACATAAGTTTTTTGTTAGAATTTTTTAAGTTTACTAGTTCTTTTTTCATATATATATTCAGTTTGTTTAGTTTTAAATTAAATCACTTATAACGTTATAAGAAATAGCTTCTTCATCGCTAAAATAATGATCTTTGTTTTCTTTTTTTGATATTATTTGTGTTTGGGAAATAATTAAGTTTACATTATTTTCTATAAGTTTAATTAGTTTTTCAGATATAGCTCTATTTTCTAATGTAAAGTCGTGATACATAAAAAGCGTATTTTTTCTTGCTGATCTTTTTCCTGTAGCTATTAATAAAAAAATTAAAGCTGCTGAATAACAACGATCCTCCGCAACTATATTAATTTTAATCCCCTTTTCTTCTTTTATTTGTTTAAAATAACTTTGAGTAGCTAATACAGTTTGTAAATCTCCTCCAACAGAGCTTATATATATAGTATACTCATCATAAGAACTAATTTGTTTAGTTTTCCAATAAACTTGTAAAACCTCTATTCTAGTTCTTATTAAAAATAAAAAATCACAATCAATTTTACCGTGATAATATATTTCTTTTTTTTGTAAATTAATACCTTCTTCTAAAAATTTAAATTGAGTTTTTATCCATTCCATAAATTAATACCCTAGTTCTTTAAGTTTTTTCATAATATCTTTTTGTGGAAACTGTGGTCTAAATTTTAAAAAAGCATCAACTGTCATGTTACGATCTTCTAAATATTTTATCCAATCTTTTTCCTCTCTAGATAATATAGAAGGAATAGGTTTATATTTTATTTCTAACTTTTTAGAGTTATCTAGAATTGTTTCATTTTCAGCTTTTAAACTATCTTCCTCTATAACCAAAATAGAACTTAAACTATCTTCGGTTTGTAATTCTTTATCCATAATAGATAAAATAAAACTATCTTCTATTTTGTTTTTATCTATATAAGATTCTAATAAAACAATTATTGCTTCTTTAGTAGCTTCATTAGAATATTCTACACCAAATTCTTTTAAGAGATTTGTTAATTCTGGTTTTTTATATTTCTTTAAACTTATCATTATTCTAAATTATATTTTTTCTTTAAATTATTATCTTTATCTAAATAATCTTTTTTTATTGCTTTTTGTAAAAGTTGTAAGTTGGTTTCTACTTTTTTATCAACTTCTATTATTGTATCATCTGTATGTTTTTGGTTTTTTGCAAACTGCCAATTAGCATATATTGAAAACCCTGAAACTATTATTGATATTATTGATATTATTATTGCCGCAAGTGCCATATGATTACTATTATTTAATGTGTAAAACTAAACTTTATTATTTTTATTTACAACAGGTTTGTTATTTTTTTTTTGTTATTTTTTTATTTAGCTTGATATTGACCATTATACATACTGCAAGAATCACCTTCTTCAAATATAATTTGAGCAATTCTTGTACCTTTTGTGATTATTAAATCTCTAAAACAATAAATAGTAGCTGCTGCATTTCCTTTATAACCCGGATCATACCAAGAACTATTGATAAGAATACCATTGCGGTTGAAAGAAGAACGACCTTTTAAAGATGCTCCTAAGTTTGCTGGTAAGTTTACTTCAAAACTAGAATCAAAAGTATATGCCTTTCCTTTTTCTAATCTCCAACCAGGAGCAGTGGTATTTTTAAATTCAATAACTACAGGTATTAACTCTGTAGAGTTTGCATTAATTTTTACATCTCCACACATATATAATTCATCATTCGATAATTCAAAAACTTTATCACAATCTACATCTACTCCGTTTTGTTGTATATAGTTTGCAATATTGATATCTGTAGGCGGAATTAAATAGCCGTTTTCTATTGCTTTTTTTGGATTATAAATCATAATTTTTTATTTTTATTCTTCATCAATTAATAATATGTTATCATTTTCGTCTAGTGGTAGTTTAATTTTATACTGTCCTGCTAGGTTTTTTAAAGTTTTATAAAATTGTCTTAGTTCTTCTTGAGATAAACTAGAAACATTAATAGGTTCTAAATCTTCAATATTCCAACCATCAAGAATTTTAATATATTTTTCTTTTACACTATTATATTCTTCTTTAGGTAATTTATTAAAAGCAGATTTAATATGAGAAACAGTTTTAATAACTATTTCGGGTTTTATATTAAATGTTTTTTCATAAAACAATTCTTTTAATTCTTCTTCATTAAATAATAAAGTTAAATTTTTTTCACTTTCTGTAAGAGATTCTTTTAAACCTTTTTTATACAGATAAGCATTTTGTATATTTTTAATTTTTTCTTCCATTATTTATCCTAATAATAATTTTTTACCACTTGAAGATCCTTTGTAATATTCTTCCATGATTTGTTGTGTTGGGTGAATCTCTAAATCCGATATTGAATTATCAGAACTATAAGTTTTATATTGAGATTCTGACAAAACTCCTCTTTTAAAAACTCCGTTTTTTTTGTAGGTTACATAATAAGTTTTCATTATTGTATATTTAAAATTTGATGTTTTATTTTTTTATTTAACTCTTTTTTAGTAGAGTTATTTATAATTTTATCGTATATATATCCCTCTCTCGCTATTGTTGCTAAAGTTTGTAAAGTTAAATAGTCATTATCTTTTGCTCCTGGTCTTTCTATTAAAAATATTTTAACATTTATATTTTGTTCTTTAAGTTGTTCGTACCATTCTACTTCACTTAATCTTCTAAAATCAGTTATTACATATTTCCCATCTTTAAACTCTTTATTGTCATTTAAATATGGAGAAATAGCTTTTTCTATCCAATAAAACTTATTAATTTTTCTTTTACTTTCGGCAAACTCAATTAAATCATTTCTATATTTTTCTTTATTAGACCCATTATTTGTTAAATATTCTAATGGTATATTAAGTTTTTTAGCTAAACCTTCTCTTGCTGCATCTGCAAAAGCAATTCTTTTAAAACCATTTTTTATTAACTCTTCTCCAGTAGTATCTTTACCACTTTGTTTTACACCTGCGAGTATAATTATTTCAACCATTTTATTTTAGAAAGTTTAAATATTTTTAATTCTATATTATTTATTGTTTTTGTTTTTATATTACACTCGGGTAAAAACTTACTATCTTTTAAAAAAGCATATAATTCTAAAAAAAATATTTTTGTTTTTAAACTTTTTTCAACATAAGCAGTTCCTATTACTACATACGTTTTGTCTTCTATATCAAATGTTTCAAAATACTTAACTAGTTTTAATCGAAATCTAATAAAATTTTTAATATATTTCATAACAGATTCATCAAAAACAGTTTTTTCCGCAAAAGATTTTATTTCAAATACAAAAAAATAATTATTAAACATATTTTTATAAATTTATTATTATTATTTCCTTTTCTCTCTTACTCATTATAGGTTTTTCCTCTATAGATTCTTTAATTATTTTTTTTTCCTTTTCTTTTTTACATAATCTAAAAACAACTACATCATGTTTATCATTTTTCATCTCATAAGAAACACCTATATCATCTTTTAAAAATTCTAATATTTCTTTTTTTATAGTAAAAGCTGCTTGTTCAACTGAATAACCTTTAGTAATATATTCTTTACCATCTATTTCTTTCAAATATTTAAAAAAACTATTTAGATGTTTTACGTCTTCAAAATAATTATTTAATAAAAAAGTTCTTACAGGAACAAATTCTTTAAAAAAACCATCACCTTTATTATTAACATCTACAAAACAATAATGAGTAGCTTTACTATTAATCTTAAAAGGATGTCTTACTAAAATATCTCCTGTAAAAGAAATATGTAAAAAATAAATAAATTCTGTATTTTTTACATCTGTAGGAATTCCATCCATATAACAATCTACCCCCTCAAGTCTATCTTGCTCTTTTTCTGTTTTTTCAAAATTAATATTGTTTTTTTTACAATATTTTCTTACAAAATCTTCTCCTACTATACCTTTAAGGTTTTTACCGAAACTCATTATTTGTTTTTATTTTAAAATAAGAATTATTTTTTAATTTATAGTAGTTATACCATTTTTGTTTTCTAAAATAATATAATTATCTGGCCAATCTTTAATATCGTCATCGTGTGTTATCATAATAATTACCTTATATTGTTCTTTTAATTTTTCCAATAATTTAGGAAGTTTAGACAGATTACTTTTATCTAACATAGAAAACTTCTCATCTAACAATAGTAAAGAAGGCTTGGGTAGTTTACTTACTTTTGTTAAAGCAGCCCTTATAACTAAGTTTATTAAAGTCGCTTCTTCGCCACATGCTTGGTTAACATCTCTTTTAACTTTGCGAGGTAAGTTATTATAACTGAAACTAATTTCTAAGGTATTACTATCAGTTACTTCAAATTCTATATTAAAATTAAACAAATCTGTTAAAGTTTCATTTAATTTTTCATTAATATAAGGAATGAAGTCTCTCAAAATTAATAAAGAAATTCCTTTTTTACCCATACTAGCAACATAATAAGAATATAAATTTAACTTTTCTGTTTGTTTTTGTAACTCTTCTAACTTTTGGTTATAAGCTTCTAATTGAGTATTATAAGTTTCTATCTTAGTTTTTTCTCTCTCTATTGTTGCAACAAAAGGTTTTATTTCTTCTTTTTGATTATTTATTTTTTCAGAGACTTCATTTATTTTTTCTTGTATTACTTTTCTTTCTTTAATCTTTTTTTCGTTTTCTATATAATCCTTTTTTTCATTTTCTATACTAATTATTTCAGTTTTTAAACGAATTATTGTATTTTTTAAACTTTCAATTTTAACTTCTTTTTTTTCATTAATAAGTTTTAAATCTTCAATTTCTTTTCTTATATCTTTAACTTTATTGTCGGAAGCTTCTATATTAGATTTTAAAATTCTAGCTTTATCGTTTTTTTCTTTTTCTTTAACTGCTTTTTTATTAAAATCTTCTATTTCTAGATTATATTTTTCAATTAAAAGATTATGTTCTTTTTCTTTGTTACACTCTTTTATAGTTTTATTTAAACTATCTGTATTTTCTGATTTTTTCTCTTCATTTATTTTAATTGTTTTATCTAAACTTTCTAAACTATCTTTTAATAATTTCAGTCTACTTGCTTTTTCATTAAATTCTTTTTGTTCTTTTTGTTTTACAGTTATCTTTTCTTTAATGCTTTCAATTTCTTCTTTTGTTTTACTTTCATCCTTTGAAGACCATTCTTTACCACACGTATGACATATTTTTTTTCCTAAGATAGCTCCTTTTTCTTCTATTTGTTGTTTATATGTTGATATTAAGTCAGAAAAATCTTTTCTTTCATAAACCCATTCTTTATATGATGTTTTATCATCCCATTCTTTTAATAAGTCTTCTTTTTCTATTTTAAGATTGCTTAAAATATCAGTTATATTATTTATAGATAAATTTATTAATTTTTTATCTTCTTTATTTTTTTTAATCTTTTCTTCAACATTTTCAATTTTTTCTTTTAAAGAATCAATTGTGCTTTCATAATTTGTAGTTTTAAATTCCCACTCTAAATAACTAATAGGTGTAAATTTATCCCATTCTTCTACAGATTTTATATAATCTTCTTTTAATTTTTTTCGTATAATACGTTTATTATCTATATCTTTTTCTCTATCAGAAATATCAACATTTAAATTTTTAATATCATCGTTAGTAATTTTAATATTTTGATTTAGTGCTTCTTGTTCGTCAACTAATCCTTCATATGTTTTTCTTAAAGAAATTAAAGGAATTGAATTTAATTGTTCTTGTAATTCTTTTAAATCTTTTTCTTCTGATTTAAAATTAGTCTCAATTTCTTTAATAAAAACATTATTATTTTTTATAATATTTTTAGATTCTTCTATTTTTAATTCTATTTCTTTAGGTTGTTCTAAAACTTTAATTCCTTTTTCCAACGTTTCATTAACAGTTTTCTCTCTTAACAATTCTTTATTAGCTATTTCATATTTTGCTAAATATGAATTAAGTCCTAAAAAATCGTTAGTTAATTCTAGTCTATCAGAATTTTTTTTATCTGTAAATTCTAAAGATTGATTTTGAGAACTTAAAACAGTTATTATAAACATATCTTCGTTTCCAATAAGTGGAGCTAATACGTTTTTATCTGTATCTACTCTTTCTGTTTTATGTCTTGGTTCTTTTACTCCATTTACATATTCATATACTTCTAATTTTGTCGAAGCTGAAGTCATTTTATTATTAGCAATTAAAGATCTTTTAATTTCCCATATTGCGCCATTAATAACTATTCTTAGTTGAACATATACTTCTTCTGGTTCTGCTAATTGATCATTTATAAGTTTAATAAATTTATTGGAATCTTTCAATGTTCTGTTAAAAAGACAAAACATGATAGCTATCATTAAAGAACTTTTCCCTATTCCATTTTCCCCAAATAAACCGACTAATCCATTTTTTTCTTCAAAATTTACTATATTTATTCCTTTAAAAATTAAAAAGTTTTTAATTTCCAGTTCTTGAATATCATACTCGGAGACAATACTTTCAACAATATTTATCATATTGTTATATTTAGAATCTAAATCTTCCAATTCTTTTATTTTAGAATCTTCTAATCCTAATTCTTTAAAATACTTTATGAAATATTCTTTATCACTAGGCAAATCATTGATTAGTGTTGATACTGTAGATGCAATTTTAGTTTTTTCAACTTTTTCTTTTTGAAATATAATATTATTGGGCAAACTATTTCTCAAATTAATCATATCAGCACCGGTTGTTTCAGCTGGTATAATTAATCTAATAGTTTGATTATCTTTAATTTTAGATTTACTTATATCTTCAACTCGTATTGTTCTAATAGAATAATCGTTTTCCACTTGTTTGAAAGTAGGTAAATAGGTATTTAAATTACTTTCAAATTCCCACATTAAATAACCTTTTTCTTCTTTTTCTGAAACATCAACTTGCGATAAAGAACCAGGGTAAGCGCAATTAAAATAATCTTTTCCTTTTACTTTATTCCCTTTAAAAAACTGATTTGCATGAATATCCCCAAGCATGATTGCATCGCAATTCCCAAAATCATTTAACGTTTTTGCTTTAGAAAATCTATTCCACCCCGTATCAGTAACAGCACCCTGTATAGGTCCATGATAGCAACCTATAGAATAATTTCCCCCAAATTTATAATTTTCGATTGGATTAATTAAATCAGTTCTACTCCATACAATCCAATCTATATCAAATAAATTATAAATTCCAGAATCTCTTAATAGAAATATAGGATTTATAGGGTTTAATTCAGCTATAATTGGAGTTAGAGCATCTTTCTTTTCTGGAGTATATAAGTTTGTGTCATGATTACCTATAATGCATATAACAGGAGCTATGTTAGACATTTCATAAAAAAAATAATTAGTAATATCTAACTGATCAGGACTTATTTTAGTTTTTGTATCTACAACATCTCCTGCAATATAAATAACATCTGGTTTTTCTTCAATTAAGCTCCTTTTTAAGTTATTTATTACATGTATATGTTCTTCATGACGTTTATCATTATGAATATGAATATCTGCTATATGAGCTATTTTTTTTGGTAAACTTAATTCTTTCATTTTGATTTTTTACTTATTAAAATTTCTATAGATTTTTTTACTTTACAAATTGCTTTTATGGATTTAATATCATAAAATTCTGATTTACTTATTACTAAATCTTCTCCTATTAATTTAGGTAAACCAATTAATTCCGTTATTTGGTTTTCTTCACAAAAATAGGTATAGTTTACTTTTTCTGGTCCTCCTTTAAAATTTTCTAATAAATTATAAGAGCAATCAAACAAACCATCTATTTTATTAGAACATCCTTCTAAAGAAACTAATTTGTTATTATTTATAAAAAGGTTACCTTCAACTATTTCGGGGCAATTTTTAAGTGAGGTTAATTGATTATCTGAAACATCAAAATCTCCGATAATTTTTTTAAAATTAAAAGGAATTTCTTTTAAACTTAAACCACTAAAATTAACATTACCTTTAACTTCTAAAGAACCATCTTTGTTAATTTTAATTATATTAAGTTTTTTATATAACTCTATAAAATTTTCATCAACTTTCTCTTCAAAATCTTTAATTTTATTTTCTATTTGTTTTGAAACTTTTACTTCTTTCATTTTTATACCATTCTTAATGCTTTAAAAATAAGAAATTAAATTTAAAATTCCATATTTAAAAGAAAACAAATGGATTTAGAACATAAAAATAACGGTGAGAAAATTGGATTTGGAAGCAAAACAGAAGCTTTTTTAAGACAAAAATCAAGACAAGCTGTTGAAGTTTATTCTGATACAAGTTTGTTATATCTTGAAGTTGACTATCCTCGAAGTAAAAGAAATTTTTATGGAGAAATTTTAATCAAAGAATGGGTTGATCCTAATGGTGTTCAGCTATATGGAAATATAGAAATTGTTGAAAATAGTCAAACTGAAACAGAACGTGTTCCTTTTAAATTATTGGAATTAAAATTTAGTTGTTATGTTGAACAATTAAAAGAAAAAGGGGTTATGCCTCAATTGGGTAATTATTTTGCTACTAAAAACCAAATATTTTATATTCATGATAAAACCTTGTTAGATGCTAATAAACACTCAATTAATACAGATAACGAAGCAATTTCTATTCAATTTACCTGTATGCAAGCTGATGATGAGACTTTATTTGCCTCAATAAATGGTTTTAAAAAAGAAAATACAGCGAACGAAATATTAGGCAGAGATCAACGTATAGATGGTGTTTATCTTTAGTCGTTAAACTCTATAATTAAATGTTTATACCCTGTTTGCATTGCTGTTTCTAAAAACATTTTTAAAAGTAAAGCATAAGGAGCGTTTGGCAAACTTATTTGATTATTAAAACTAATATGAATATCTCCTTTGTTGTTTTTAGGAAAGCATTCTTCTATTATAGATAAAAGATTATATCCTCTTATATCATGTGATTTTAAAGTTTTATAATTTAACACAAAAAAAATATCTGGTTGCGTTGGTTGTTGAAAAATTGTTTGTATCATTCTTTTATTTTTTTTTTACTTTTCTGAATCACTATCACTTAAATTTTCTACTAAACCTTTTAACTCCTCATAAGGAACAATAAGGTCTTGTATATCACTCGTTTTTTCCAAATAAACCTTATGGTTTGAGTTTATTATTATTTCAAATAAACCATTATTTTTATATCTTTTACAAACAGCACAACCACCACAAGGTTTATATTTTTCTCCTCCATAAAGTGGTGCTTCACAAAAAACAATAGTGTTTATTAACTCTTGTGGGATTTTATTTATAATTTCTTCTTTTTTTGTTTTTGTTAAAGGAAAAATTAACTCAGGACATTTATTATCAAATAAAAATTCATAACTTTTATATATACCTTTTATATCTTCAAGAAAAGAAATAGCGTCATCATTCATTACATATCCAACTTGAATTTCATCAACTCCTTCACAATAATATAGCATAGACATAATCCATAAAGGTATTTGTTTTAAAATTAAATTATCTTGTGGATAACTTATTAATATTTCTACATTATTATAATAAGTTTCAAGTTGATTTGGAAAATTTTTTAAAAAATATTCTTTTTGTAATTCTAAACTTTTTTTTTCACTTTCTGGTTTATGTCCGTTATTTTGAACTGTCGTATATAAAGTACGTACTAAATTTCCTTTTTTAAGATTTTCATAAACTAAATAAGTTGAATCTAATCCTCCACTTGATAATATTAATACCTTTTTCATTTTTTAACTATGTTTTTCTAAATTTTTCTGTCTTACTTTATCTATTGATCTAATAACTTTTACTTTATCGTCTTTATTTAACAACGCTGATCTATTAACTAAACAAACTTCTTCAAAGGTTGCTTGATTAGGATTATAATCAATCTCAAGCATTAATCCTTTTTTTCCTAATCTGTTTTTTAATAATTGCCCATAACATTTTCCTGTTTCTTGCATAGGAACTGATTGTGTAAAGAAAATCATTAAATCGCATACTTGAAAAACTTCTATTGATTTTCCAATACTCTGCTCATCTGCATATTCAGTATTGTAACCTGAATTATGTGTATAAATATCATTAGCGAAAAACATATGTGTATCATCAACACATATATCAATTGTATCAACTTCTTCCCATTCAATAATATTTCTTACCTGTTCTATTTTTAGAGCAAATTCTTCATGTGCATCACACTTTGTATAAAAATAATCTCCTTCCTTTAACCCATTTTCTATACTTAATAAATTAAAATTATTACTTAAAATAGGAAATTCATGTTTTTTAGAACAAATAATTTCTTTCCCCGATTCTAAAATTATTTTATAGGTAAATTGTTTTTCAACTGGATATATTTTATTTACTTTTTTATAACCTTTATGTGTTAAAATTTCGTCACCTTCTTTTAAATCTATAATTTGTATTTTTCCTTTATCTTTTAAATCTACTAAAGTATCTAAAGCTAAACACCTATTGCTTTGGAAAGCGCAGATTGTTGGAATACCATACTCATCTCCCATATCCCTAACTTCTTCGGCTAAATATTCAAACTTATCATTAGTGTTTCCACTAAAATTCATTCCTTTAGGAGTTTTTAATTGATTTAATCCATCAATTATAATAAAGTCAGGAAAAAAACCATTAGCCTTCTTTTCTTCAATCTTTTGTCTAACAACTTCAGTTCTAGCTATTGTAGATTTGATTTTAACAAAACAAATGTCCCCTTTAACTCTATTAACTTTAGATTCAATAATTCTTTCATGATCAATTAATCTTTCTTGATCAATTTTTGTTAAACCGGCTATTGTTCTATCTATTAATTGTTCTCCTTTGGTTTCAAGAGTAAAATAAATAGAATTATACCCTTGTTCAGCACAATATCTAGCCCATGCTACCAAAAAATTACTTTTACCAAAATTAGATTGAGCCATAACTATAACTAAATCTCCTGCTCCTGGACCACCTTTAGTATTTTCGGTAAATGTTTTAAAAGGAAGAGGTATAGGGTTAAGGTGCTCTTTTGATTTAAAAGAAAGATCAAAGTTTTCTTTTAAAGATAATTCTTGATGATCCTGAGATATAGGAACATATGTATTGAAAGCAACTTGTCTCGCTTTATCAAAATCTCTTAACAATATTTGATTTTTTTGTTCTTCTAGTTTAGCTAATGCAAATTTAGTAAAACAAAAATTAAAAACCTCATCTTCTATATATTGTCTATCACTTAAATCAATTATTTTTATCTTTTCTAAAACATTTAAATAAGTTTTTGATATTTTTTCATCAACTTCAATTTCAACTATTGATTTTAAAATATCGAATATTTTACCTGCTGAAGGAAAATTAATATATTTAGCTAAATATTCTAAACCTTTTTTACAAAACCATTCAGTATATTTATTATCAAAATAACTTGGATCTAAAACATCTTTTATTTTAACTGTAAAAGATTTATTTTGAAAAAATAAAGAAAGTACAGAAACTTGAAAATCTTGACCATATTTTTTTAAACCATCTTTTTGTATTTCTTTTTCACTCATAAATATTTTTATTTTAAAATAAGATTAAAAAATTAACTTTAAGATAAAAATTTAAGAATAATTCTTAAATTTCATAAGTAATTTTGCATTTTAATCTAAAAAATGTAGATAACCAATCATCAATATTTTTTAATTGTAGATTAAGTTTATTTTTTATACAAAAAGTTCTAAAAGCAACACTTGAAAAATTTTTATTTAATTGTTGTTCTATTTGAACTTTCAATAAATCTATAGCTCTTTGATTTATAGAAGTTTCATCTAACCTCATTAGTTGATACATCAATAAAGCTTGTTTTTGGCTTTCTTTTAAAAGTTTTAGTTTTTTACTTTTTGTATCTTCTAATTTATCTATTTCACTCCAAAAATCCATAAAAGAATCAAATTTGCGTTCTTTAAATGCAGAAATTTTCTTTACAGTATCTGGGCCTATACCTTTTACCCCCGAAAGTTCATCTGATGTATCACCAATTATTGATCTGAAATAAATAATATTATAAGGATTGATTCCAAACTCTTCTTCTATTTTTTGTAAACCCATTAACCTTTTCTTTGAAAACTGATATACACTAACCTTTTCATTTACTAATTGTAAATAATCCTTGTCGTTAGATACTATTATACTGCGATTTAAAGGAGTTCTTAATACCATATAAGCAATTACATCATCAGCTTCGTAAAATGGTATAGAAATTACTTGTAAAGGTAATATTCGCAAAGCAGCAAACAGCTTTTCTAATTGTTCTGTTTCATTATTTACATCAATTCTTTCTTTATCATCACCAAAAGATACAGATGTAGCTCTTTTTTTTGCTTTTCTTTTAGATTTATATTCTTTGTGAAGAATTCTTCTTCTCAATCCAGCATCAGGTCCATCAAATACAACAAATACTTTATGGGGAGAGAATTTATAAATAAGATTACGTATTTGTATTAAAGTACCTATAAATCCTCCTATTGGTTCCCCATTAGTATCTTGTGCCGAGTTAGCGTGATAATTAGCTTGAAATAAATTAAATCCGTCAATATATAAAATACTATTTGGCATAATTATTCTTTACTAGTTGTTTTAGTAACTATTTTTTTTGGTTTTTCTTCTTCGTCACCTAATTTTGTAGGTGCTACTAAAGCACCTTTAGTTACTTTAACTAGCATATTAGTTATTTTCTTTTTAACTTGTTCTCTAACCTCTACATCTGACATTGCAGAACTTAACCAATCCTCTCTTTTAAATAATATAGGTTCCCCTGTAGCGTCTTTAAAGTTAATTCCTGATACTTCTGTAAATTTATAAGTAAAAGAATTTTCGTTTTCAATTATCTTAAATTTTTGAGCATAATCAAACCAAGCTTCTTCTTCAATAATACCTTCTGTAAAGATAATTCTAAATTCAGCTTCTCTATCTGGAGGGCCTACTTTATTTTTAATAGTTTTCGCTATCACGTCATAACCAATAGTTACCTCGTCACCTTTATAATCACTTTTTTTAGGCTTAACTGGTTTTGGACCACCCCCTTTATTACCACCTGCTAATTTCCATTCTTCACACTCTTCTTCCCATCCTTCAACAGCGTTTTCGTACATTTCTTGAGCAATTGGGTCTAGCATTTTAACAGGCGTTTTTCCTGATAATTTAATACGTACAGATGCTGCAAATTTTACTGCTTTACCACCAGGAGTTGTATTTGAATTTAAAAAACCATTACACCAATATGTTTCAGTATCTTGTACAGAACAATCGACAACCTGCATTGGTTTATTAACTATACTAACATCATTATTTACATCAAACAAATCACTTGCAAGTATAAAATCATCGTTTAAAAAGTCATAAAACCTATGATGTAAAGTAGTATTAATAACCTCACCTGTTTCTGGGTTTTTTACAACACAATATTTATCAACAGAAGGTTTAACTACAAAATGAGTCATTGGTTTAAAAACTTCTATTCCTTTATCAATATCATATGATTTAATTAAAATATTACGATCTGTAATATCTGTGGCACCTTCTTTTTCTAAATTAATATCTAGTTTTTTTGCTAGATCTGCAAAACTAATTTTTTCTATAACATCTTCATTATCAAGTATTTCTATGATAGAAGTATAAGGATCTACACACGTAGGATCTCCGTACATCACTCCTGGCGCATCTCTTAACTGGTTAATAATAATTAAACATGCATTAGCTTTATTTAAATAAGGTGTAATTTTTCTAAGCGCTTTACCTATTTGTCTGGCTTTCTTTAAATCAACATTCATATTAAAATCATAATCAGCTTCAATTTCTGCATCAGTAGACATTTGAGCTAAAGAGTCCATACAAATTAAAACAGGTTTAGATCTATATGCTTTAGTGGCTATAATAGTTTTTAGATTTTGTTCTAATACTTTAAATATTTCTTCAATTGAAGTTAAATTAGAAACAACAAGTTGACTTAAGTCAACTCCATTTGCTCTCATCATTTCTGGAGATCCTGCTTGTTCAACATCAAAATAAATAGCAATACCTCCAGCTTTTTGCACTTGTGCAAAGCCTGCAAATATTAAAGTAGATTTTCCAATTGATTCTTGACCATATAACTCAACTGTTCTTCCTGCAGGCCATCCACCTTCTGGTTTATTTGATATAATTGTATCTAAAACTACTGACCCTGTTGGTATCCAGTAATTAACTTCTGAAAACATATCGTCTCCAGATACAGGAGCTCCAGGTAAAATACTATTTTGTTGGGCTATCAATTGGGATATAATATTCCCAGTAGCATCATCATCTTTTTGTTTTGCCATTTTATGTATATTTTTAAATTTATAAAGGAAAAAACTTGAAGGATAAAAATCCTTCAAGTTTTTAAATTTGTTTATTAGCTTTTATTTTTTAAGCTTTTTAAACGTGGAGTATCATCATCATCGTCAGCTACTTTTTTAGATTTTTTGATAACTGGTTCATCATCGTCGTCTTCTTCATCAACCACTTTTTTAGATTTTTTGATAACTGGTTCATCATCATCATCATCATCTACTTCAACCACTTTTTTTGTTTTTTTGATAACAGGTTCATCATCATCATCATCATCTACTTCAACCACTTTTTTTGTTTTTTTGATAACAGGTTCATCATCATCGTCTTCAACTACTTTTTTAGATTTTTTAACAACAGGTTCATCATCGTCACTTTCTTCAGTTTCTGCTAAAGCTTCAGTTACTGTACGTAAATAATCATCTACGATTTGTGCTAATTCTTCATCGCTACGTTTCCATTGATTAAGTAATTCAGGCAAAGAATCCATATTTTCAACTAAATCTTCTAAATCTTCTAAACCTTCAGGTAATTTTTTTAATACCTTTCTATCTAATTTATATCTTAAAGCAGCATCTGCTTCTTTATCGTAATTAACAATAATTTTTTCAGGATTTTGCAAATCATAAAAAGCTGATTCATCTTCTTCTAGATTTACTAACCATGTTTGAAATTGACTTAAAACAGTTTTTCCATAACTAAACCATTGAATGCCTGCTTCTACGTCGTTTAGATCAATTACAGGTGAATAGAAACGAGTTTTTGTTTCAATAGGGCTCCAAATTTCTTTATTACCTTTCCAGTTATCGTTTTTCAAATCTTTAACTACATCACAAACAGGACATGGTTCTCCGGAATTGTGTTGAGCACATGGAATTGACAAATAACTTGGCTCTAATAAATTTTTATGTTCTCCCCATTCTAAAAATGGATCTCCTAGATCTGGAAATGGTAAAACTAATAATTCGTTTTTACCTTGTTTGGCTTTCCAATAATTGATTTTTTTACCGGTGCCGCTTGATTTTTTTTGACTTGCCATCTTAGTAAGACGAGCAATTGTGTCTTGCAATTTTGCGTTTTTCATTGTGTTAAAATATTAAATTAAATTATTAAATGGGTTACTGGGAACCTCTAAAATTTGTTGTTATTTCTATTATTAAATATTACTTTTTTTAATTTTCTTTAGAATTTTGAAAGTTTTTTTCTGATTCTAAGACGTTTTTAATCAAGTCATTATAATCAGAAGAGTATAAAACTGGATCAACAACCCCTAATTCATTAAATGCTAACAATCTTTCTTGACATGATCCGCATTTACCACAACTTTCTCCATTTGAATTTGGATTATAACAAGTATTTGTATTGTTAAAAATTGTATTAAAATCTAAACCTAATTTTTGACAGTTAACTTGAGCCTCTTGCAAAATTGTAAATTTATTACCATCAATATATGGAGTGTAATATTCTACCTTTTCTGAATCCCAGTTTCCAATTTTAAAAGCATACCCTAAAGCATCTCTAAATTCTTGTCTGCAATCTGGGTATATTGCATGATCGCCCGCATGTATTCCTAACGCTATCAATGCGTTAACATCATCCAAATCTTTAACTAAAGATAAAGCATATCCATATATCATAGAGCTAAAAATAGCATTTCTATTCGGAACAACAGTTAATTTCATATTTTCTTGTGCATAATGACCTTCCGGTACATCAATACCATCTGTTGTTAGTGCAGAATTATAAAGTTTTCCTAAAACAGAAATATCTATAATATTATGTTCTATATCATATCCTTGACTTTTAAGATACTGAATATTTTTTTGAACTCTTTCTAATTCAATTTTGTGTTTTTGACCATAGTTAAAAGAAAGACATTTAACTTCCATTCCTTTTTCTAACATATTAAGTAATAAAGAGGTGGAATCTAGTCCTCCGCTTAAACTTAAAACTCCAAATGTTTTTTTACTATTCATATTGTTTTTGTTATTTATTGTTTATTATTTTGATTTTAAAATAAGAAATTAATTTTAATTTATGTATGCATATCTATATAAATTATTAAATGTATTAGAACAAATTATAATTCCATCTTTGCTTTGATTTACACTTTCAGTAATAGGTAAATTCTCTAATGCAACTAAAGAAATATATTTACTATTTTTTGTTAAGATTGTTTCTAAACATTGATTTTCCATATCCCATACAAAATTTGGATAGTCAACATAAATTATTTTTTCTCTTTTAATTCCTATATCTGTATATTGTTTAATTGTCTTATTTTCTAAGTTTAAATCATAAAGGTTTTCTTGTTGTACTAATAAAATATTATGATTTTTACTAAAAAAATAAAAAGCCTCTTCTAAATCTTTTCTATCTACAATAACATGACTCTCATCTAAATTTAATTGTTTTTCTAATTGTGGGTGAGTATGTAACCAATTTATGTTTGGAATTTTTTTCATTTTTAATATTTTTTTAAATTGTTATTTTAAACATAAGAAAAAAAAAGAATATCTGCTCAATATTCTTTTTTTTAACTAATATTTTAATTATTTTTTTACCCACATTTTGAACTACCACAATCTAAACAAACTAAACAACCTTCTTGAATTGCTAAATTTTTAGAACCACAAACATTACACATTTTAACAACCGATTTTAAATCATCTTCTGTTAAATATTTTTTAAGCGTTCGTGCAATTGCTTTATTAAAAGCAACTATTGTGCCTGGTTCTTCTTCTATTTGAGAATAAATAAATTTGGGATGTATTCTATGTCTTAACATTAAAGAATATCTTCTTGTAGAAGCTCTTTCATCTGCTGTTTCAAAATAATTCGCTATATCACTTAACAATACCTCTTCTTTTCCCTCTTTATTAATTATAGTCAAATCATATGTAGATTTTTTTCTTCTTGTTATCTTTCCTTTTTTATATTTTTTAGAGAAATCACTAGCCCCTTCAATATTCTTTAAAGCAAATACCTCATAGGGCTTTCCTTCATATAATCCTATTAAAACAATCCAATTTTGACCTAAAGCAACAGTTTGATGTATATCACATTCTAAACTTTTAGGTCTTTTTGCTGAATCTACATATTTAAAACCTTCTGTATCATCACTATCTGATACCATGACGCCACTTCTACTACCATCTTTATAAATAGTCATTCCTTTACACCCAGCTTTCCATGCAGTTAAATAAATTTTATCTACAGTTTCTACAGTTGTATCTTTAGGAAGATTAACTGTTACACTAATAGAATGATCTATCCATTTTTGAATACTACCTTGCATTCTAACTTTTTCCAGCCAATCTACATCATTAGCAGTTGCTTTATAGTAAGGCGATTTTTTAACTATTTCATTTAATTCTTCAGTTTCTAAATCTTTAATATAATTAACATCATATCCATTAATTTTAGCCCATTCCTCAAACTTAGGGTGAAAAACATTAAATTCTTGCCATGAATCTCCGTTTTCGTCTATAAAATCAACTTTAACACCCTCATCTTCAGGTTGAATTTTCTTTCTTCTTTTATATGATATTAAAAACACAGGTTCTACCCCTGAAGTAGTTTGAGATAGCAAACTTACAGATCCTGTTGGAGCAATTGTAAGGTTAGCTATATTTCTTCTACCAAACTTATTATACATATCTATATATTCTGTTCCTGTTAATTCACTAAGAATTCTTTGAACAAATATACTATTCTCTTCTATTTTTTTATCCCAAATAAGAAAACAACCTCTTTCTTTTGCCATTTCAATACTTGTTTTATAACTTTCTATAGCAAATATTTTATGTATACTAGTTGAAAATTCCGTAGCTTCCTTAGTTCCATAACAATATCCTAATGCTGCTAACATATCCCCTTCTGCTGTTACGCCCAACCCTGTTCTTCTACCGTCTAATGCTTTTTGTTTAATTTTCAACCAAAGATTTTTTTCAACGCTAGAATATTCTTCAGGTTCATTATCTGTTTCTATCTTTTTTAATATAGTTTCTATTTTTTCAAGCTCAAGATCAATTATATCATCCATTAATCTTTGAGCATAATTAGCATGTTCTTTAAACAATTCATAATTAAAACTAGCTTGTTTTGTAAAAGGATTATTTACATAACTATGCAAGTTAAGAGTTAAGAGGCGACAGCTATCGTATTGACATAGAGGTAATTCCGCACAGGGATTAGTCGAATTTTCTTCCCATGTTTTTCCATATGGTTTTGCAGGGCTTTCTCTGTGAACAGTATCCCAAAACAATACCCCAGGTTCTGCAGATTTATGTGCACTATATATTATCTTATCCCAAATTTTTCTAGCTTTTACTTTTTTTACAATAGAACCTTTTTCTCCAGTGAAGGTTAAGTCATATTCACTATTAGTTTCAACAGCTTCCATAAATTTATCTGTTATCATAACAGAAACATTAGCCCCTGTTATTTTTTTAAGATCTAATTTAGCTTCAATAAAACTTTCAATATCTGGATGATCTATTCTGCAACTTAGCATTAAAGCTCCTCTTCTTCCATCTTGAGCAACTTCTCTTGTACCATTACTAAATCTTTCGGCAAACAAAACAATACCTGAGCTTTTTTCAGAAACAGAACTTGTTGGCATTTCTTTAGGACGCAAAGAGTGAACACTAAAACCAACTCCTCCTCTTCTTTTCATTAATTGAACCATTTCTTGTTCGGATTTAAATATACCTGAATAAGAATCATATGGATTCTCTATAACAAAGCAATTACTTAAACTTTGTATTTTAAAATTATTCCCAATACCTGACATAGGACTACCTTGAGGTATAATATATTTAAACTTATCAATTAAATCAAATATTTTTTGTTCTGATAAAGAATTAGGATATTTACTTTCTATTCTAGCTAACTCCTTTGATAGTCTTTTGTGCATATCTGTAGGAGATTTTTCCTGTAATTCTCCTTCGTTATTTTTAAGGCAATATTTATTGATCCAAACTGTTGCTGCTAACTTATCACCTTTAAAGTATTTTGTTGATTTTTCTAATACGTCGTTGTAACTATACATTTTTTAAATTGATTTAATTTTAATATAAAATAAGATTTTTTGTTTTTATTTGATTGAAAAAATTACTGTTTTTTTTGTAATTCATCATCACAAATTTTAAGATATTTTTTAACTTCATCTATATTAACATGATCTACCATTTTTTTCATAGAAACTACTTTTCTTTCATCTATTTCTTCTTCTTGTAAAGTTTCTACAATATATAAAATTGAATTAAAAATATTTTTAAGTCTTTCTATAGCATGTTGCGCTTCATTTTCTTGGGGGAGGCTTATTTTTTCCATTTTGTATTTATAATTTTGTAATTTGCTTTTTTAAATATAGGTAAAAATTCAAAAAAATTACTTATTTTAAAAATAAAAATTCACTTATTGGTTAAGTGTTTAAAAATTAAAAAACTAAAAAATATGAAAAAAGTATTTTGTATAGATGCTAGTACAAAAGAGGTTGGATATTCTATTTGGAATAAAGAAACTTTTGAAATGATAGAATTAAATCACTGGACAGTTCCTGATAGAGATGACTTACTTGATAAAATGTTGGAGTTTGAAAAATGGTTACTTACAGATATATTAGTCAGATATCCTGAAGTAGATGAAATGGTTATAGAAGAATCATTTTCTGCAATGTTTGGAGGTAAATCTTCAGCTAAAACTACTACTATATTAAACCAAGCAAATTTTGGATATAGACTTATTTGTCATAAATTAGGATTGAAAACTAATACAATTACTGTAACAGAATCTCGAAAATATGCTTTTCCTACAGCTGTTATGAAAAAAGGTGCTGCTGCTAACGGTATGAAACAAAAAGAACAAATGTTTGTTTATGTATTAGCAGAATTAGGAGAAAGTTATTTTCCAACTAAAGTTCTTAGTAGAGGTCCTAGAAAAGGAGAAACAGTGTTTGAAGATTACACACAAGATATCTCCGATGGATATGTTATAGGAAAAGGGTTTGTAAACAAATTTTATAAAAAAATAAAAAGAGTAAGGTAATTACAAATTATTAAAAAAAAGGAATAAAATTAATTTTATTCCTTTTTTTTTGCCTAAATTTATATTTAAGATAAATAATAAAATAAAAATTACAATGAAATCCGAATTAGAAAAACAATTAGAAATACAATTGCTTACTGAAAAATTACAAAGAATTTCTGGAAAGAAAATTGTTTTAGAAGATAAAGAAAAAAAAATAATAGATTTTATTAATGTTAAAGTTGGAGATATTGCTTTTGAAAACCCTGATATGGGTGGAGATTGGAATAACAGTCTTGGAGTAATAGTTTGGAAAGGCACTGGAGAGGAATTACTTTCAAGCAAATACAAAAGTATGGCTAAAGATATGATACAAGATTCTGGAATGGAAAAATCAGACATATATGATTATGTTTGGGTTATAGTAGATGAAGAAACATATGGATTAACTGTATATAATTATAATGGTGATCCGTCAGGTTGTGTAGTTTTTAAAAATGATGTTATTGCAGAAGATAGAGAAATACAAAAAAACATTTTAAAAGAAAGTGAAAACATTAAACCTTATAAACTTAAAAAAGGAGAAAAATATACTTGGTTTATGGGAGCGGAACCTTTAGAGTGTACTTTTATTGGAGAAACAGTTAGTGATAAAACAGGATTAGATGTTTTTGAATTTCAATTAGATAAATCAAAACACAAATTATCAATAAAAGATGTTAAAGCATATATATTTCCTATAAGTGTATTTGAAGAATATCAAGAAGAACAAAATAAACCAAAACGTGGAAAGAAATTAGTTAAAGAAGAAACAAGTAAATCTACGCAAAATAATTTAAAATTTTTAAATAAAAAATATCCTATAGGTTCAGAAATAGAAGCTACTGTAGCAAGAAGAACTTCTAAAAAATTATTTAATATTACTCAACCTTGGAAAAAAGATCCAATAGATACAGATGTTGAATCATATATATGTCTTGCAAAAAATAAAGAAGAAAATACAGTTATGTTAGCAATTAATATAACAAATAAAAAAAATGAATTTTCCTTTCCTAGTCTCGAAGAAGGAATTTCCGAAAAAGAAGCAATTGCTGAATATGAAAATGATTAAAAAATAAAAAGGGATATAATTAATTTTATATCCCTTTTTTTTAAATTATTCTTTTAAAATATATATATCTTTTAAATTTCTTCCTAGTTCATCATAATCTAGTCCATACCCTACTATAAAATCATTTGGAATTGTAAATCCAGATAATACATTTTCTATCATTCCTCCCTTATATTTATCGGGTTTATAAAAAAGAGTAATTACATAAACTTTTTTGGGATTCATTGCATTTATTTTAGTATATAATTCAGATATAGTATTTCCTGTATCAATTATATCTTCTATAATAAAAACAATTTTATCTTCTATAGGTGTTGTTAATCCTATTATTTCTTTTATATTTCCTGTTGATTCTAATTTATCATATGATTTTACTTTAATAAATTGAATTTCCGGAGAGAAAAGTACTTCTCTGCATAAATCACTAGTAAACATAAAAGAACCGTTTAAAACAGAGATAAATAATGTATTTTCGCTACTTATATCAGATATGTTATTAACAACTTCTGCTATTTCTTTAACTTTTTCTTTAATTTGATTTTCAGATATACATTTTACAAATGTTTTATCATGTAAAACTATTTCTTCCATTTTAATTTGCAGATTTAAAATTAAACTCTAATTCTTTTTTAAAAGCTTCTAAAAACATTGAATGAACCCTTAGTTTTCCACTTTCATAATCTTTTAAAATATTTTGAATATGTTGGGTTGTCATATCTTTTATTAAAATCCATTTAACGTCACCATCAACCTTAGATCCCCAAAATAAAAAATTACGAGGATTATCTCCTTGCATAAATAAAATTTCCCAATCTTCTAAATAATACCAACTACCTGGAATATTTGGAATAAAACCATTATTAACTAATACTTGAGATATTCTTAAATCTGGATATAGTTTCCACATTTCACCTATATCTTTAAGATTTTTAATAATATTTTCTAAATATTCGGTTTTATCTATTTTCCATATGTTGTCAAATAAATTATCTAAATCAACATTATTAAGGAAATAATCAATTCTTTCTATTGGTCTCATTTTATTTTACTTTAAGTTTTTTTTAAAATAAGAAAAAAAATAAGAAAATATAATATTTAAAAAAAACAAAAAAATGAATTTATTAGAATTTTCTACAATAGAGCATGCTGAAGATATGATTAAGTTGCGTGTTAATGAAAGTATTTTAGATTTAAGTTTTTTAAATTCAGAAGATAAACAATACGAAGAAAAATTAAAAGAAAAATTAAAAGAAAAAATAACTAAAGAAGTTTTATTAAGAAATTCAAAAATCGTTTCAAAAAATATTGATCATGGTTTATTTTTATTAATTAAGGTTTTATATACTTACCAAAATAAAACAAATTCTTTTAAAATCACAGTAAAAACTAATAAAGAAGAGTTTCCTGAAAAAACAGGTTCTATTTATTGGTATCCTTTATATCACAATCAAGCTATTACTTTAATGATTACAGATTCGATAAGTAATGCAATGATTACAATGAAAGAAAATAAAGAACATAATATAGAAAGATATTATAAAGCTATTAAAAACAATGATCAGGAGAGTACAGCAAAATATGCTATGTATAAAAATTACAAAAGTACACCTATTATTTCTTACAAATATGATCCTTTAGATTTTATATTAAACATTGATAGAGAATTGCAAATTTTAAAATCATATAAAAATACGAGCGATTTAAAAATTAATCCTAATGATTTACCTTATAAAATAAACAGTGATTTTAGACAAAGTAGACCTTTTGAAATAGATGTTGTGTGGAATAAGATTATCAGAGACAAAAACAATAATATTATTAAAGATAAAGATAATAAACCTGTATTAGAGCCTACAAAAGAACATATTGTTACACAATATGTAAAAGCAAACCCTAGTATGAAAAAAGGCGTTTATGAATATGTTACTTTTAAATGTAAAGATAAAATTGAAGCTGATAGAATAGAAAATACTTTAAAAAAATTCAATATTAAATATACTAGACTTTCCGATGGCGTTACAATAACTGTATTTGATATTTATACTTCACTTTATTTTTCTGATAGCTTTCAAGAAAGTTTTGATAAAAATTTAACAGTGCTAATAGAAAAATTAGAAAAAATTACTAATAAAAAAGTATTATTGAAGGAGGATGACGTTACTTATTCTAAGTATGCCAAACCTATTAAAATAGATGAACGTCTTTTGAAAATTAAAGAAAAAGTGGATAAATATATTACTATTGATGGTAATGAATTAACTTATGGAGGGAATGTTGATTTAGCTCAACTAAAAGTATTTGAAAAATTCTATTCTAACTATATTATCAATGTTAAAGGTGAAGTTTTTTTAAATAATTACAATTTAAAAGAAATACTTATTAAGTTCGGTTACATAACTAGCTTTTTTAGTTGTTCTTATAATAATTTAACTTCATTAAAAGGTTGCCCTGAAAAAGTAGAAGGTAGTTTTCATTGTGATTATAACAAATTAACATCTTTAGAAGGCTGTCCTCGAGAAATTGGAGGTGGTCTTTATTGTAGAGAGAACTTGTTAACTTCATTAAAAGGCTGTCCGAAAGAAGTAGATGGTGTTTTTTATTGTCACAATAATGCTAAGCAATTTACAAAAAAAGAAGTAAGAGATTTATGTAAAGTAAAAGGAGAAATTTATGTTTAATAACAAAACAATGAATATCAATATTTTAATAGAAAAATTAGAAAATCTTACTAATAAAAAAGTATTATTGGAGGATGATGAAATTACTTATTCAAAGTATATTAAACCTATTAAAATTGATGAAAGAATTCAAAAATTTATTGTTTCTATAGATGATAATAAAAAAGAATTAATGTATACACCCGTAGCATTAGATGATGTGGTTAGTTATATTCAAAAATTATATCCTAAATATAAATTAATTAAACAGGATTTTACAGATTATATGAAACCTATTATAGATAAATTCATTACTATTAATGGTAAAGAATTAACAATAAAAACTGATATCAACTTAGGAATTTTAGGTGTATTAGAAAAGTTTTATTCTAAGTATATTATTAATGTTGAAGGTTGCGTTGATTTAGAAGATAAAATATTAAAAAAAATTCCTATACAATTTGGTTATGTAACTAGTTTTTTTGATATATCAAATAATTATGTAAGATCTTTAAAAGGTTGTCCTAAAAAAATAGATGGATATTTTTCTTGTGCTAATAACGATTTAACTTCTTTAGAAGGCTGTCCAGAGGAGGTAGGTGGAAATTTTTATTGTTATTCTAATAATGTTGTATTTCAAGAAAAGGATATTAGAAAATTATGTAAAACTGAAGATATTAAAACTTAAAAATTTTTATATAAACCTGTTATTTCATAATATCTTTCTTTTAACATTTTCAAATATAAATCATTTGGAACTCCATAATTACCAATAGCCCACATATCATTAAATTCAACAACAACTTCTTCTGTACTTTCTAAAATTGCTATATCTATTGTATAAGAAACAGGAAAATCTTCATTATTTTGTTTTAATACATGTCTAACATATGAATAATCAGGGGATATTTTAAAATTGCCTGAATAACAATGTGCATCAACTATTTTTTTATTTAATATGTATAACCTCCACTCACTTATAATAGGTGAATTAAAAACATCATAAGCCATAACCTTAACGTTTTTGTCTAAACTTTCTAAACAAGAATATTTACAACCATCAAGTATTAAACCTGTAAATAACTTAATCTCAACAGGTTTAATAAATAGTTTACTACCATCTAAAGTTCTTTTAAAAGCTTCTTCTAATGTTATAATCTCACAAGATCTATTAGAATTACGAGGAACTTTAACATTACTTATTCCAATTCTAGAAAAAACTTCAGTCATAAACTCAACAGAACCAACAAATAAGTTTCTTTTAATTAAATTATCAAATTTTCCACCCTTAACTTCTTCCAATGTTGTTAACCTATATTCTTGTCCGCTATCAATTGCCCCATACAAAGCACATGCTGCATCAAAAAAATAAGGTAATGTTCTTTCTAAATTTGATTGAATGTAAATCATAATTTGTTTTCAGTTATTAAAGAAGGGATTTTAACGTTATTTTTTAAATAATTTAAATAAATAGCTTTAGTTCTAGCTATATCTGTAGCCCAACATAAATTAGTAATTTCTTGAGGTGTATTGCACGCACCCATATATCCTACTCCTAAAGAAAACAAAGCAATTCTAGCTCCTGATAATTCAGTTCGCATTTGGGCTAAATTATGCTCGTTAATAATCATGTGAATATCTGCATAATATTTAATAATATTACCCAACACTTTACTTATAATTTCAACATGGTTATCTTTTGTTATTTTTAAAGGTTTAATATTTTTCAAATTTAAACTATAATTATTTCTATCTGATTCAGGACTATAGTTTTCATCAATTAAATCAAAAAACTTATAATCATACCAAATAGAAGTTGCATAAGGATATTTTTTTTCAAAAACAGCTAATTCATAATACTTTACTTTTTCTTCATCTGTATCTCCTTTAACTATTTTTCCTTTTCCTTGATACCAATCCTCAAAATCTTGTTTATTATACCAGCCATAATTAAAACAATATTGATTATTTGGATTTAACCATGCTAATCCATTTTCACCAAATTTTATTTCATTCATTGAACTACAAACAGGATTTTTTTTAATTGATTTTAATTTTTTACAAAACATTTTAATTTTTTTATTTAAAATTTAACTCAAAATTATTTAATTGAAAATAGTCCGTCATTGGTTTATTATTACCATCTTTAGGAACTGTTTGCCCATTTGTTTTGAAAAATGTTTTAACAGGTGATGCTCCTACAAGGTGTGCTGCAGCTATTAGTCCACTTACTGTAACTAAGTGCATTCCTATTTTAACACCTCCTTTTGTTGGTATTTTATATTCTATAATTATATCTTTTAAATAATAATAATTTTTTTTCATCAACTCATTCATAGCCCAATTTTGTAATACTGGATTATGTAAAAACGTTTCTTTTGGCATACCCGATAATCCTACTTCTTTTAAAGCAAGTTCACCAAATTGATATGCTCCCCAATATGCTTTATTGTATCCTCCTATTGTATCATAAGTAGCATTACTTTCGAGTAAAGAAAAAGTAATCATAAAATTAAGGTTTTCTTGTGGTATGGGATTATTTAACATATCTTTTTCAATTTTTTCTACCTTTTTATAAATAATAGTATAATTAACATTATCTTCAGAAGGTTTAAAAAATAATAAATATGTTAAATAAAAAGAAATAAGAATAAGGACAACTATGGAAAGCTTTTTTAATATTAATTTCCATTTATAAAAAAAGAAATTTTTAAGTTTTCTTTTTATTATTGATTTGGTTAAGGGATATACATAATGCATATACCAAGATAAAGTTCTAATATCCCTATCAAGTTGAGTATCTGTTGGGATTTTAGAATCATCAATTGTTAATTTTAAAAATTTAGTTAAAAAGTTTGGTAATTTACTCATAATTCTTTAAATTTAAATTAGATTTAAAATTCTCTAATGCCTAAAGATATGTATAAAACAATTACCAAACAAATTTTCTTTAACTAAATTATGATTCTATTCGTGATGACAAGTACAATCGTCGCCACATTCTTGATTTAAATCATCTTTATCTACTTTTTCTAAACTATCAATTCCTATTTCAAATAAAAAATCTGCTTCAGCAATACCTTTTTCATCTGTTTTTATGTTTTGAAATGTATCATCAGAAAAATAAACTAGCATCCATACTCCCCCTTCATCATCATAAGTAAGTAAAGCATATTCAGTTCCTTCATTAGTCTCAATACTAACAATATCACCTTCTTCAAAATCATAATCAGAATTAGGCTTTAAAGGTTGGTCAAAAACTAAACCTATAAAACTTGCACTATCAATATCTTCATTATTAAAATATTGGATTTCAAAATCTGATATTATTCCTTCCATTGAACCTTCACTATCTGCTTTTTTAAAATTTTTATTTAAATCTACAATGCAAACTTCTGAATTAGCAGGTAAACTAGATAACATTTCTATTATTTTTTCTTTTTTCATTTTCTTATTTTAAATTAAACATTTATTTGTTTTAAAATAAGAAAAAAAATTATATTTAATAAAAAATAATAACTATAATTAAATGGAAGATATCTTTTTTAAAAAAGAAATTAGTAATACTAGTATTGGTGGTATTATTGACTTCTACAATTTACGTTATGTTAGTCATCTTATTGATATAGATACTAGAGCTAAACCTAAATTCGAACTTATTTATAAATTAAAATCTAATTTTACTACAGAAGGGTTAATCAGTATTGAAGTTAATTATTTATCAGTTAAAGGAAATATAAACTTATATATAGATACTGAAGATTTAAAAAAGGAATTAATAAAAGAAATTGAAACTTTAGTAGGTCAAAAAAATAATTATAACACAAATACCATTGATTGGATATTTAGTTTGGAAACTAACGATAAATGGATGTTTAAAAATGAGGTTAATTTTCAAAAAAATGGAGAATTTTTTCCTGAGTATTTAGATATAGACGTAAATTTAAAAAAAATAACTGTAGAGTAAAATGGAAATAGAAAATTTAGATTATCAAATTATAAGATTATTAGATCTGGTTCATACTTGTGATAATTCAATTAAATTAGAAGATATAACAGTAGATGCTACTCCGAATGGAAATTGGGCTATATATGATAAAGGAAAAAGAATTTGTTCTATTAAGGGTAGTTTATTAAGTGATGATATTATAACTAAATATAATCTAGAAAATCATAACGATGATTCTATAATAACAGAAGCTGATGATGAGAAAAAACATCCTGAAGTTGAGGAGATGTTAAAACAAAACATACATCCTGTTTCAAAATTACCTATGTATCCTGATAGTGAAGAGGGGCAAGAAAGTTACGAGTCGTTAATTGGTAATAAAAGATTTAAAGATATTATAGAAAATTTAAAACGTTTTACTGGTTTTAAAAACACTATTAATTCTGTTATGGATGTTTATCCTTTATTAGTCAAAGCTTATTCAAAGTCTATTAATATAGAAGTAAATCATAAAGAAGAATTAGAAAACTTGGCTGTTAAATTAGTAACTGATTATTTTAAAATTCCAGAATCAACTATTGATTTTCAAGTTAAATTGGTTAATCATGGAGATATTAACTTAGATAATATTCCAAACGAGGAAGATGAATTAGAAGAAGAATTAGAAGATATGACAGATATAGATTTAGAAATATCTAAACGTAAATTTTTAAACTCTATGATTCAAGGGGCTGCAGTTAAAACAACACACTCTTATTGGTTAGTAAAAGAAGAATTAAAAAAAATTAATCCTGATTTATTAAACACATATGGAATTTTATCTTATTTTTCTGAATATGGATATTGGATGACTCCTGATAAAATTGCTTCTGCATCTAAAAATGAAGCAGCTGTAGGGAAAGTTGAGGTAGATATATCAAAAGAAATTCCTATAATTAAAGCATCAGCTACATCTTTTCCATTTTTAATTCATGAAATAACTAAAGGGGTTATGGAAGTTTTATCTCAACATGGATTACCTCAAGATGAAAAGAAAAGAAAGTATATTATTAGTAAATCTGATTTTTTAGATGCAGAACATTGGAATTTAAGATTAGGACCAGGAATGTGGGAACATTTTGTTGAAATGGTAGGAAAAACAAATGAAAATGATATTATACCAAATCTTTATGCTACAATTGCAGCTATGCCTGTTAGAGATTTTAATATTTTTGTTAAAGAAATATTAAAAAGAAGTCCTGAAGGAGAAAAAATGCTTAAAGATTTAGCTGTTAAAATTAGAGAAGATATTAAAAATGACAAACTTGGAAATAATGATGAAAGTGATATAACTCCTCAAGTTAATAAAAATGTTATTCCAACTATAAAATCAAAAGAAGAAATACAAAAAATGTTAAAAGATCCTAATTTATCAAATAGCGATGTTAATAAACTTTTAGATATGTTAGATCAATTTTAAAATAAATAAATAAATAAATGAAATCAGAATTAGAAAAACAATTAGAGATACAATTACTTACTGAAAAATTACAAAGAGTTTCTGGAAAGAAAATTGTTTTAGAAGAAGGGCGAGTTAGTGATAAAGATTGGGATCGTATGTTAGATTTAAAACTAACAGGCAAAGACGGTAAATCGATTGCACAGGCTATAAGTAATAAAGATAAAGCTGTTGCTAGATTTATAGCTGGAATTAAACTTGAAGATAAAAAATTAGATTATAAAGAAAAATGGAGTGAATACTCAGGTTCTTTTTCTGATTTTGGAAATAGAGCTTTAAAACTAGGAGCGACACCAGAAGAGATTCAAAAAATCTTTGATGAAACTTCTATTCCTTCTAAATATTCCGATAAATTAGAAACTCTTGGTAGTAAAGATAAAAAACTTAGAGATAGGTTTGTAGGAGTAATTTCAAAAGCAATTCTGGATTTAGGATTTGATATAAAGTTTTTACCTACTAATGGTTACGCAATTACTAGAATTGGTAAAAATGCAATGGCTGAAAATGGTAGAAAGTGGACAATAGGGTATAAAGCAGAAATTAACAAAGATAATAAAACAATAAATTTAGTTTTTGATGCTATTACAGACGAAGGAGATGGACCTACTTATTATACTGTTGATAGTGATTCTGATATTTTAAAAAACTTAACATGGAAAAAAGTCGGGCAACGCGAATTTTTAACAAAATTAAAAGAAGAATTAAAATAAATAAGTTTTAAAAACAAATATAAAAAAGAGGATTTAATCCTCTTTTTTTGTTTCTTATAATTTGTTTTCCAACCAATTAATACTATAACTATTTACTTTAAAATCAAATTTCTTAACTGGTTTTTCTAAATGAATTCCTTCTAAGGTTCTGCATCTAGATAAAGCTACATAACCTTGTCCTTCTCCAAAAAAACCTCTTTGATTTAATATTATAACTTTATCAAAAGTCATACCTTGACTTTTATGAATTGTAATAGCATAACCTATTTTAATAGGAAATTGTTCAAACGATCCAATTACTTTATTTACTATTTCTCCTTTACTGTCAAGATCATATTGAATCTCTTCGTGGACAACTGGTTCTAAATTATACTTTCTTCCGTTAATTTCAACTATAACCTTGTGATTTTCTTCATCATATCCTTGAAAAGTCCCTAAAGTTCCGTTAATATAATTGCCTTTAGGATCATTTGCAAGAATCATAATTTTACACTCTTTTTTCAAGATTAGAGTTTCAACAAGAATAGTATTTGTTGATTTAAATTTACCTGTTGTTTTAGCTATAAACTTAAAAGCTTTACCTTCAATATCCTCTAACATTAAATCGTTTAACCCATCTACAACATCATTAGTGCTTGCTAAAAATATAGCATTTTCTTCAGATGACTCTTCACTTATAATTCTTGTGTTTAATAAATCTATATGTGATTGTTGAATTGTTCCTATTCGAATTGAATCTAACACATTGGAAAAAATAGTATCTTGCTGCCTAAAGTTTTGAGTTAAACAATGATATTTTACATTTGTACAAGATTTAAATACATTGCTATCAAAAAACATAGAAGAATCATATATTTTATCTAATTGCTTTTTTAAACTATCTTTTATAACAGGTTGTAATTGTCCAATATCACCAAACATAATAATTTGTTTACCACCAAAAGGTTCTCTATTTTTTAAAGAACGTTGACATACTATATTTATTTGATCCATTAATAAAGAAGAAACCATCGAAATTTCATCTATAACTATCGCGTTTGCCTTAAATAATAATTCTGCTTTTTTTTCAGTTAAAGGTCTTGTTTTATAAACATTTGCTTCTGTTGGGCATATATTGAAAAAAGAATGAATAGTCATTCCTTTAATATTTGTTGCAGCTACTCCCGTTGGGGCTACTTTTATACAATTTATTTTACTTAATAAATAATTTAATAAAGTACTTTTACCAGTGCCTGCATTACCTGTAATAAAAATTTGTTTTACTCCTGAATTTATGTCTTCTAAAACTTTTTTATATTCTTTTGTTATTATAATTTCTTTGTGTTCCATTTTTTAATTTTCTATTTAATTATACGAGTTTGTTCTATCTTAATTTTTTCTTTTAATTCTATTAAATTTTGATAATGTTTATACCAAAAATCATCAAACAAACAATACGCCTTAATTTTAAACTCTTCACAAAGAGACATATATTTATCCCAATCATCAAACATTTTACACAATCCATCACTCATATTTTAAATCTTTAAAAATTACTAATAGTTAAATTAACGAAAAAATTTAATTCGAACAAAATAAAAAGATAAAAAAAGGAAAGATACTTTAAAAAATTTCTCTTTCCTTTCAACTAAACATATATGAAAAACTAAACTTCTCTTTTTTCCCCATATAACTCTACGTGAAGTCTTGGGCAATAATTATAATTATATTTTATACATTGGTTTATAACCCAATATGCTTTACTTTTCATTTCTTCAGGTGTAATTCCTTCGGGCATTAAGTAAATCATATGAGATTCAACACCTTCAATTTCGCTTATGTACTTTCTTTGAATTTCTTCAATATCTGATTCACATGTAACTACAAATTTTAATTGTATTCCCAAACCCTGCGTAGTATTGGCAAAATCAACAAACTTCTTAATAGGTAATAAATTATTTCTGAATTTTTCATGATTAATTAATAGCCCATCAGCTAATTTTATGCCTAATTTTTCACATTTTTCTATAGTAGGTGTTGAATTATTCAACTTAGGAGATAAAGACGCTAATGTTATTCTTTTAGTTAACTCTTCATCAAAAATAGATCCATTTGTTTCAATGGTAACAATTAACTCTAAATCTTTCAAAGAGTCTAATAAAATAACTAATTTTTTTGCTTGTAAATATGGTTCACCACCTGATATAACTAAATGTTGTCCTTTTTTTATGTTATTTCTAACTGTTTTTTCTATATCTTTTATAGATACCCAATTTTGTTCATGTTCAAAAGAAGAATACCATGTATCACACTTATTAGGTGTAACTGTTTCATTATGAGACGAAAAAATACAACGATAGTTGCAGCCAGAAAGTCTAATAAATAAACAAGGTGTTCCCATAAAAAGACCCTCTCCCTGTATTGTTCCTGGGTAGCCACTACCTAATTCTGTTTTATTTTTTATTTTTTTATTGTTTTGATCATAAATAATAGGGAAAACACCATTTTCTACTAACAATAAACTTTTAGAATTATCTTTATCCATTTTAATATATTTGTTTAGATTTTTATATTTATAATAAAATAAGAAATTTCAAATGAAAAATATTAACATCTTAATAGAGAAATTAGAAAAACTTACTAATAAAAAAGTAATATTGGAAGATGATGAGATTGTTTATTCTAAATATATTAAACCTATTAAACTAGATGAAAGGTTAGCTAAAAAGAAAATAGAGTTTGATAAGAACATTACTATTAACGGTAATGAGTTAACTTATAATAGTGATATAAATGGATTAGTTGAACTCCTTATTTTAGAAAAATTCTATAAAGACTATATTATTAATGTTAAAGGTCATGTTAATATATCTAATTGTAATTTAAAAACTATACCTATTCAATTTGGGAAAGTAAGTGGTAGGTTTTTTTTTATAATAATCAACTAACATCATTAGAAGGTTGTCCTAATAAAATAGGTGGTGGTTTTTATTGTAATAATAATCAACTAACATCATTAGAAGGTTGTCCTAATAAAATAGATGGTGATTTTTTTTGTAATAATAATCAACTAACATCATTAGAAGGTTGTCCTAAAGAAGTAAGTGGTTTTTTTTATTGTAATAATAATAAAGTTAAATTTACTAAAGATAAAGTAAAAAAGTTATGTAATGTTAATTCAAAAATATATTGTTAAATAAAACAAAATCAGAATGAAAAATATATATTTAACTAAATGAATAAAAATACTATAAATAAACTAGAAAAAAGTTTTAATACTAAAAAAGAATTAAACCCTTTATTGTTTGACAATAATAAAAAACTAAAACCTATTGTAAGGGCTAAATTATTAGAAATAGCTGGTGTTTTTAAAAACTCATTAGAATTAAGTAAAGAACCCGAAGTTAAGGATATAATACTAACAGGATCTTTAGCAAATTATAACTGGAGTACTTATTCTGATATTGATTTGCACTTAGTTTTTAATTTTTCTGAGATAAATAAAGATTTTAATTTAGTAAGTGAATATTTTTTAGCACAAAAAGCATTATGGGAATTTAAATATAATGTTAAAATATACGATTATGATGTAGAATTATATGGACAAGATGAAGAGTCGGAAGAATTACATTCGGCTGGTGTTTATTCTATTTTAAATGATAAATGGTTAAGTGAACCAGAATATGTTAATTATAAAACTAATATAGAAAAATTATCAAAAAAAGCTGATGTTTTTATATCTATAATAGATAAATTAATAGAATCAAATATTAATATTGAAAAAAAATTAGAATTAATTAAAAAACTTCGTACTAAAATTAGAAATTATAGACAAAGAGGATTGGAAGAAGATGGAGAGTATTCAGATGAAAATTTAGTTTTTAAAATTTTAAGAAGAACAGATTATATACAAAAGTTAAAAGATTATAAACAAGAACTTTTAAATAAAAAATTAAGTTTAATAAAAGAAAATGATGAAGTTTATTATTCAAAATATATCAAACCTATTAAAATTGACGAACGCCTTACCGAAAGAAAGAAAAATTTTGATAAAAATATTTCTATTATAGATAATGAATTAACTTATAACGGAGATGTTTCTGTTGGTGAATTAAAAATGTTTGAAAAGTTTTATTCTAACTATGTTATTAATATTGAAGGTAATGTTAATATATCTAATTGTAATTTAAAAGAAATACCTATTCAATTTGGAGATGTTGAAGGTTGGTTTGATTGTGAATATAATCATTTAACATCACTAAAAAATTGCCCTATAAATGTTAATTTAAGTTTTTATTGTGGCCATAATTTATTAAAATCTTTAGAATATTGCCCTGAAAATATTGGTAAAGAATTTTATTTTAATAATAATTCTTTAACATCTTTAGATTATTTTCCTATATATGTGGGTGGATCTATACATTGTAGAAACAATCCAGGAAAGTTTACTATAGCAGATGTTGATAAAGTTTTTAATGGCGGCATATATAAGATTTCAAATTAAAAAATAAATATTATACAATGAATGCAACTATAGATATTCTTATTAAAAAATTAGAAAGTTTAACTAATAAAAAAGTTATATTACAAGATATTAAACCTACGGAAAATATCCAAAAATTAAAAGAAGAAATGGATAAAAATATTAAAATTGTTGGTACTAACTTAATATATACTGGAGATGTTAGATCATTTGAATTAAAAACCTTTGAAACATATTACAAAAATCATATTATTAGTGTTTATGGCAATGTTTTTATAGATGAGTGTAATCTAAAAGAAATACCTGTTCAATTTAACATAGTTACAGGTGCTTTCGATTGTTCTAATAACCATATAATATCTTTAAAAAATTGTGCTAAAGAAATAGGCGATTGGTTTAATTGTTCTAATAATTGCTTAAATTCTTTAAACAACTGTCCAATTAGAGTAGACAATAATTTTTACTGCGGTAATAATTTTAAAAAATTTACAGAAGATGAAATAAGAGAATTATGTAAATGTCGGGGTGAAATATATATAAAATAATGGATATCAATATATTAATAGAAAAACTAGAGAAACTTACTAATAAAATAGTATTGTTAGAAGATGGTGAATATCAATCTAAGTACTTTAAACCTAT
>Ga0172381_10000407_pt1 | contig 51437 bp, 42 predicted proteins | sample Leawel6488metaG_FD_119754 | JGI IMG/M metagenome (GOLD analysis project Ga0172381, IMG submission 119754) | Leachate microbial communities from a municipal landfill in Southern Ontario, Canada - Leachate well 64-88 metaG | ecosystem: Engineered > Solid waste > Landfill > Unclassified | place... | reverse complement strand
GGCAGTCGGCGGGGGACAACCTTCATCCAGCGACTTGGGGTATACTGGTCCTGCTCCCACTCAGGCTACACTTGCGCCTACAAAGCAGAAGACTACGGTATCGTCGTCGGCTACACCATCTCATACATTTACTATACCGCCACTGCCTACCAATACGCCACGGTCCGGACTTGATGCGTTACCGGTTCTCGGTGCGCTCGGTCTGTGCGGTGCGATCTTCCTGTTCAGAAAGAACGGGAAGTAATCTCCTTTTTAAGGAGACCGCAGGTTACACGTGGGGACAGCGGGGTAAATCCCGGAAGGAGAGAAAATGAAGCAGGGAAAATGACTCCGTTTTCAGGAGAATGAGAAAAATGCAGAGACAATTCATAAGACTATCAATTATGGGGATCTTCCTGATCTCACTTGTTTTCGGGGCAGTAGTTTTTGCCGATACCGGAATGGCAACAACCATGAACTCCGCCAGGGGACCGGCAACGGGTAACCTTGTCGGGGATGTTGCAACCGGTAACACCGTTTCATCTTCCCCGGCTACCTCACCGGCCATTGCATTTACGGCATCTGCAAGAGTTGGTAAAGCACCCCTGACCATCCGGTTCACCGACCGTTCGACCCAGTCGCCAACATCCTGGCTCTGGAACTTCGGGGATGGCACCACCTCGAAGTTGCAGAACCCGGTTCATACGTATTCATCAGTTGGCACGTATACCGTGACACTGTCAGCAACCAATGCAATCGGGACAAATTCCAGCACAAAAACCAGTTACATCACGCTCTTAACTCCGGCCCCCATCTCGAACTATAATAATGGCAACCTTTATGTTGCGAACTCTCAAGGAGTGAAATACGATATCCCGAATGGCATCGCTAAAGTGTTTACCTACACCTACGTGCCGGATACCTACTTTGTCCTTTTTGAACAGGCCAACGGCGGTCTCAATGCCCTGCACATCTCCTCGACAACCAATGCCTTCTCCGGTTCCGACATCACCCGCACGACCAACAAGTCCGGCTCGTTCTGGATAACCTTCAGCGGCGGGCAGCCTTCCATGCCGGATGGCGTCCTGATGCTTGCCGTCAACGGCACGATCCCTGACGGTTTCACTGTCAATATCCGGTCGAGCGGGCAGGAGTTTGATCCGGGCACACCGGGCCTATCGAACCAGCCTATGCCCACCCATGTCACGTTCCTTGACGGTGCAGTAAATGAGACCTTTACGAAAAGCGACTTCATCTACGGCCCACAGAACTGGAAACCCTGCAGCAGTTCCGGCTACCCAATCTATACCGGGGAAAACCAGAACGATCCAATTAACCAGTACCAGATTATGTTCATCGACCTCCGGGTCGGGGCAGTCCAGAATAAAAGTCTGCCCAACAACGGCATGATCAAGGTAGAGTACAGCTTCACCAACCTGACAAGCACCGCAGTGTTCAATATTTATGGCTGGTATGAACAGTGCAATCACGGTACCGGTATCATTATGACAAATGATGTAACCTCCAGCGGGTATATGGTCTCCGGGACCGCTGGTGTACCTGACGCTCGGTTTACCGCAAACGTTACCTCAGGACCATTCCCGCTCGCTGTCCAGTTCACGGATACGTCCACGAATTTCCCGACCTCGTGGCTCTGGAACTTTGGGGACGGGGGTACATCTACCGTGGAGAACCCGGTGCACACGTACAGCAGTGCCGGCACCTACACGGTGCAACTCACCGCAACAAACGGCCAGGGATCCAACTCCCTGACCCGGTCGAATTACATCACCATCACTGCTTCCGGAACACCGGTTGTATCCTTCATGGCAGCCCCGGTGAACGGAGGCGTTCCCCTGGTAGTCCGATTCACCGACACCTCGACCAACTCACCGACATCGTGGTCCTGGGACTTCGGGGATGGCAGCACGTCCACCAGCCAGAACCCGTCGCATACCTATACCTCGGCTGGCACCTACACGGTCACATTAACCACCGGCAGCCTGACGGGAAATAACCGCCTGACAAAGAATGGATTTATCTATGCGACTACCGCTACAGGAGCCCTTCCCGGTTACACCGACATCTATGTCCGGGCCGCAAACCATGACGGCATCCGGCAGGATGTCAATGGCAACGGCACGTATTATATCAGCCCCGGTGCCGCAAGTGGCGGCCTCTCCGCCATCCACATTTCCACCGATCCGTCGGTCAGCGCCGGGCAGGTCACCGCGTCACAAAACCCGTCAGGGACCTTCTATGTCACTGCAAATTCCGGGGCCTACCAGGATGAGAGCGTCCTCCTGCTTGCAGTCAACGGGACCATCCCGGACGATTTCTCGGCCCGGATCACAACCAGCGGATACACCTGGACGCCGACCGGTTCGGTGCCTGCATCCGGCAGTTCCACGTACCAGTCGTCGGCACTCAACCAGACCTTCACGAAAGACGATTTCTTTTACGGCCCCCAGAACTGGAAACCAACCCAGGGGGATGCAAACTACCCGCTCTTTTACGGGCAGGACATGAACAGTTCGAAAAACCAGTACCGTCTCATGTTTATCGACACCCGGGCCGGTATTCTTAGTGACAGCAGCCTCACGGATAACGGTGCGGTCAGAGTCCAGTATAGTTTCACCGACCTTCCCGGCACTGCAACCTTCAATGTCTATGGGTGGAAGAGCGGGCAGGGCATGCAATGGACCAACGCGCTGACCGGTTCGGCCGCGAGCGGGTATACGGTGAGCCCAACGACGCCCACGGTACCCCCGGTTGCCAATTTCACGGCAAACACGACCTCCGGCAGGGCCCCGCTGACCGTGGCATTCACGGACGCTTCGACCAACAGTCCGACGTCGTGGACCTGGACCTTCGGCGACGGTAACACGTCTGCGGTCCAGAACCCCGCCCACACGTACACCACTGCCGGGACCTATACGGTGAATCTCACCGCTTCGAACTCAGCAGGGAATAACACGGTCACCCATGCCGGGTACATAACCGTGCGTTCTGGCAGTGGGACATCCTCAAGTGAGATCGGTGTATTCCGGCCTTCCACCGGTTACTGGTATCTGGACTATACCAACGATGGAACCGTTGACAAAGCAGTCAGGTTCGGGAAGGGTGGGGACACACCGGTTGTGGGAGACTGGAACAACACCGGAACTTCAGGGATCGGCGTGTTCCGAAAATCCACAGGATACTGGTATCTCGATTCCACGAATGATGAAAAGGCCGATATAACGGTAAAGTTCGGGAAGGGTGGAGACACGCCGGTTGTCGGGGATTGGAACGGAGCCGGAAAATCAGAGATTGGCGTGTTCAGAGAATCCACCGGGTACTGGTACCTGGATTATAACTTCGATGGAATTGCCGATAAAACGGTAAAGTTCGGGAAGGGTGGAGACACGCTGGTTGTAGGTGACTGGAACAACACCGGAACCACAGGAATCGGCGTGTTCCGAAAATCCACAGGGTACTGGTACCTGGATTTCAATAATGATGGTACTGCGGATAAAACGGTTAAGTTAGGAAAGGCAGGGGACACACCGGTTGTCGGGGATTGGAACGGAGCCGGAAAATCAGAGATTGGCGTGTTCAGAGAATCCACCGGTTACTGGTACCTGGATTATAACTTCGATGGAATTGTCGACAAAACAGTTAAGTTAGGAAAGGGTGGGGACACGCAGGTTGTCGGGGACTGGAACGGAGCCGGGACCACAGGGATCGGCGTGTTCCGAAAATCCACGAATTACTGGTACCTGGACAACAACCTCGATGGAACGATCGACTACCAGTTCAGGTTCGGTACTAATAACGACATACCGGAAGTGGGACACTGGGCGTAAATCTGGCCCGGTAAAATTTACTTTTTGGTGATTCCCAAAAAAAAAGCCCGCCACGGTTTAGTTGCATTAACTGGACTTAATGAAAATGATATCTCGTGATGGGTTTCGGGGACAGCGGGGTAAATCCCGGAAGGATAGAAAATGAAGCAGGGAAAATGACTCCGTTTTCAGGAGAATGAGAAAAATGCAGAGACGATTCATAAGACTATCAATTATGGGGATCTTCCTGATCTCACTTGTTTTCGGGGCAGTAGTTTTTGCCAGCACCGTAACGGTGGCAGATACGGGTACCCTGCAGCAGCCCGCAGATACCAGCCAGCCGGTCCGGGGCCACATGGCGTGGAACTATACGACCGGGATTGTCTATTTCGGCAGGTATGATCACAACGTGTATGCCCTCAATGCAACGACGGGGCATTTGATCTGGAATTATACCACGGGAAACACTATCCTCTCCTCCCCCGCAGTCGCAAAAGATACCGTCTACATCGGCAGTTACGGCCATAATCTCTCTGCCCACTCCAACCTCCCGCCCGTTGCAAACTTCAGCGCAGATGTAACAAGCGGAAAAACGCCCCTTGTCGTGAAGTTCACCGACACTTCGACTGGTTCGCCAACCGCATGGTACTGGGATTTTGGCGACGGCGAAAACTCCACGGTACAGAACCCGGTCCATACGTACCTGGCATCGGGAAACCTCACGGTGAACCTCACGGTTACAAATGGCGGGGGATCGGACAGCAAAGTGCGGGAGGGATACCTCTCCACGATTACAATATTACCCCCGGCTCCTGGTGCAAACTTCACGGTTGACAAAAATGGCGGGTTCGCGCCGTTGACCGTCCAGTTCGTTGACACGTCAACCGGCTGGCCGACGTCATGGTACTGGGATTTTGGCGACGGCAATACATCGACACGGGAGAACCCGGCCTATACCTACCTCCGGCCGGGAAACTTTACCGTTACCCTGACGGCGAAAAACAAGGGTGGCAGTTCCAGCATAGTACGAACCGCACCCATTACGATTCGCGCAAAAGTAATCCCACCGGGCCCGGATTTCTCGGTAAATGCAAGTTCAGGGACGGTTCCGCTCGTTGTCCAGTTTGAGGATCTCTCGACAGGCCCGGACATAACGGGCCGGGCCTGGGACTTCAACAACGACGGGATCATCGACAGTACCGACCAGAACCCGGTCTGTGTCTACAAGCTGCCGGGCAACTACACCGTCAACCTCACCGTCGCGAATACCTTCGGGACAAAAACGATTTCCCGGAAAGACATTATAACCGTGAAGGTGCTGGCACCGGTCGTCTCATTCAGCGCGGATAATGTGAGCGGGACACCACCCCTTGCCGTCCTCTTCAACGACACCTCCATTGGTGCGGGTATAACGGGCTGGGCATGGGACTTTAACAATGACAGCGTTATCGACAGCACCGAGCAGGATCCTACCTGCGTCTACAAACTGCCCGGCAACTACACCGTCAGTCTCACGGTCACGAATGTCTCCGGATCGAACACGACTTTCCGGGCCGGCTTCATCACGGTCGGCAGCCTGGCACCGGTCGTCTCGTTCACCGCGTGTAACGTGAGCGGGACACCACCCCTTGCCGTCCGGTTCAATGACACCTCGGTTGGTGCGGGTATAACCGGGTGGGCCTGGGACTTTAACAATGACGGCATTATCGACAGCACTGAACAGGATCCATCCTGTATCTATAAGCTACCCGGTAATTACACCGTCAACCTTACTGTCACGAATGCTTATGGATGGAACACACTATCGCGAGCAGGTTTTGTGACCGTGACAAATGGGGCTGTTGCAGATTTCACAGCGGACCAGACATCCGGAACGGTTCCGCTCACCGTCCAGTTCACGGATCTCTCGATGGGCCCGGATATAACCGGCTGGTCCTGGGATTTCAATAATGACGGCGTCATTGACAGTACTGAACAGAATCCCACCTGCACCTACAACGTGCCGGGCACTTATACAGTCAATTTTACAGTAACGAATGCATTCGGACCGGGCAGTATCTCTAAACAGGGATTCATAAAGGTCAATACACAGGCCCCGATTGCCAGTTTCACCATGAACCGTACCAAAGATATCGCTCCTGTCGCCGTTCAGTTCAAAGATACTTCTGCAGGCTCGAATATAACCGGGTGGGCGTGGGACTTCAACAATGACGGTGTCATTGACAGTACTGAACAGAATCCCACCTGCACCTACAATGTGCCGGGCAATTACACCGTCAATCTTACTGTCACGAACGCCTATGGATCGAACACGACCTCAAAAGCAGGCTCTGTAGACGTGTCCAGCGGGATCCCGGCCGCACGATTTGCGGTGAACAAAACATCCGGGTACGCACCACTTGTAGTCCAGTTCAAGGATCTCTCAACGGGTTCGGACATAACCGGGCGGTCCTGGGACTTCAACAATGATGGGATTATTGACAGTACTGACCGGAATCCATATTGTGTATATAATGTGCCGGGGAACTATACAATCAATCTTACCGTCACGAATGCCTATGGATCGAACACGATAGTACGGAAGGATTTTGTGACAGTGACCTGAGGAGGTTGGGGAAAAACAAATTTGGGATTAATCATCATCACGTATTATTTACCCGTTCCGACACCGGGTACGCTTTCATTCCCTTTGATGGATAAGGCGCAAGGATCCAGTGCAGGTCGTCCACAATAAGCGGATCGCGGGACAGCCAGCGCATCTCGTCGTCCTGCCGGAGGATCACCGGCATCCGGTCGTGGACTGGGGCCATCAGGGAGTTTGCAACAGTCGGGATGATCGTGTAGGTCGAAAGGGTCGTGCCCGCCGGGTTGCTCCAGATATCGTAGAGGCCGGCAAAAGCAAAGACCGGATCGTCTCGTACGCGGGAGTAGAACGGGACTTTGCGCCCGCCTTCCTGTTTCCACTTAAAAGAACCCGCTTGCGGGAACGATGCAGCGTTTTGTCCGCAGAAGATCCCGGAACATCGGTTTCACTTCGATACCTTCAGATCGGGCATTGATCGGGCGCCGGGCGGCCTTAATGTTCCGTACCCAGTGCGGCACGAGGCCCCTCATGACCGCTTCTGCCCGCTCGTGCGCCAGATCACCGGGTTCGTGCTGCCGGGCGCGATGTTGAAATGAGACCGGAATCCGATCATCGGGTCGATCACCCGGAACCTCCCGCAGAGGTCATCGATACAGGCAAGCGAGTACCGGCCACACAGGATAAACGTTCATTCTTGTGCAGGGGCTCATCAAACTTGTGCCAGCATCAGGTGAGAGATCACGTTCACACCGCTCACGATCGGATCTTTACCCCTATCAGTGGGGCAGTGATCAGGTGCTATGCAGATCGAGATCCGCAGGGGAATCACGCTCCGGCCGGGAACCTTCAACGCGGCAGTCTTTCCGGAAAAATCTAAAAAATGGCAGCTCATACAATCTCGCGGACAAAACCCGACTGAAAAAATTTTAAAAATCAACATTTGCTCGTTCACCGTTCTAAAATGTTTTTGCTTGTAACTCCGGCAAGGCATAACAGCCCACTTGGGAAAACAAGCTGTTTTTACCTTATAATTTTCTCCCTCGGCGGACTGGATCCAGATCTGAATTGGCCTCAAAACCGGGCCTTTCCTCGCTTAAAAAGAAGCCCGAATCGGGCTCCGATTGCTGGTATCATCTTCCGGAAAACCCCGTAAAACGCCCGGATTTAATCGGCATCCTGAAGTCACCAATTCTGGGTTATTTTATGAAAATACGCCCGCATAATCCTCCGATTTTTACCTCCAAAATATGGGTGAGTTTTCATTTTTGGCAAACTGTTCACTGACCCGGGAGAGGATCGGCCCGTAAAGAGCCTTGGCGCCCCTCTGACAATGGGGTCAAAAACAGACAATTTTCCGAGTGTATTTCCGCGCAAAAACCCTGAATCGGAGGTGTTTTTCTACGACGGCAAAGGGGTTTTTGATGAGGGATGGTGATTGCTGCCACCGGGTCATTGAAAAGAGGATTTTAAAAAAACTGCCAATTGTAGGATTTGAAATTACAACTTCCGTCGTGGAATGATCGAGTCATCGTATCATTTTTGCCGGTTAATCGAAATCCACAAAAATATTTTTTGGTTTATGGTATGGCTGCGGAACAGCTCGCCCGCGGGACCAGCCAGCACCCGGGGCTGGTCTGGTATCCCGGTTGTTTCACCGGGTTTTAATGGTAAATGTATCCCCGGTTTCCCATACATGAGTTGTCGGGTTGAGTACTTTCTGTATGCCGTCAAAGGTCCCGCTGTCTTCATGTACGGTAATGACAAGGTAGCCGACTTTCTGATCATTTGCGGCTACGGGCTTTAACGGGTATTTTACCGTGAGTGTCGGATCGGCATCCGCAGGATCGAAACCCTGCATAGGTGCACCCCCATTCCCGCTGACGATCTGCGGGAGGCCCTGTGATTCGGCCCGGACATACACGTGGGCATGCCCGCAGAGATAGGCAGAGACGTGGTTATTCACCATGCTTTTCCAGAACGTAGTACGTTCTTCAGGATGCATAGCGAGGCTGAAGGGCAGATCTTCCTTATCCATATCCACAAGGTATGCGGGGGAATGCCCGAAGACAAACATAAAAGGCCGGGTGTCCTGCGTGAGCTGCGCGTCGACCCAGCTCTGGTTCACGGTCTCCTTCTGTCCATTGTGTGCGATATAATCATCGGTGGCGATGAATTTAGCGCCATTATGGGTGAACGAATACGTCAGCTTCTCTTCACCGGGCGGCCCGTTAGTTGGCATAGTTGAGGCTACGGAAGTAAGGTAGGCGTCAAGCAGGGAAGCATCGGTCCTGTTCAGGTCTTCCTCATGATTTCCCCGGATGACATACAGCGGGATTCCGGTACCCTCGGTATAATTATGGATGGGAGAGACCGCCGCCATCCAGTTCCCGAACTGACCCGTGTAATTATTCTGCATCGGAGATGCATTTGAGAGAAGCGCTCCGTTGACCAGATCGCCGATGTACAGGGCCAGGTCCGGCTTCTCTGCAGCAATTGCCTTTGCAATCGGGCTGAGATCCGGGCTGATGCCGGTTGTCGTATTCGTCGCGGGGTCAGGGGAGTCCCCGAATACCACGAATCTCCAGCTCCCGGATGCGGCGGGTGTTGTGGATCCTGTAAAACTTTTCACGGTTGGAATATTTCCGATATCGAGATACTGGCCTCCTTCCCGGGTATAATTCGGCCAGGTAACATTCATCCCGCCATTCGGGTCACCCGTCTTTGCGAACCGGGTCCAGAGATCCACGAGGTTGGCGGCAACCGCCGGATCCGGTTTCACTTCCGGGACTCCGAAGAGCATGAGGGTCTCGCTGCCATGGAATGCTCCCAGGTTTATCCCGGGCATGACATAGGAGTACCGGTACAGGTATGTCTTCGGGTTCAGGTCCCCCATCGACCCCGCTGCAAACTTCACCGAGTCAGAGAAGTCATAGTCCGTCATGATCTGTGCAAGGCGGAGCTGGACTTCAGCAGTCGAATTTGCGGGATACTTTGCGAGGACTGCATCAGCATCCTTCCCAAACCGGCCCCGGATAAATGTCACGTACTCCGGAACGGTCATGTTGGCGTTCGCTGAGAGCGTGGTCCCGTCATTGGCGTTGTTCCCGATCATCAGGGGAACCGGATTCTCACGGTGGAGAAGATACAGGTTGTCCAGGGTGTCAGGGAGGATCCACCCGTCGACCGTTGGCTCGAACTGGACGGTGTGAGTGTCCCAGAAAGAGGATGACGGCGATGGCGTTGCATTAATCAGGGTTTCGGGACTCAAAGTTCGCATCCCGGCGATCGCGTCCGGGCCGGAGTATCCAAGGCTTGTCGCGTACTCCACGCCGAAATGTTCGGCGTCCGCTTTTGGATGGGTGGCATTGATAATCGCCCCGTCCGCCCAGAAGGGGCCACTCTCGACAATCGCCTGTTGGTAGAGCCCTTTACTCTCCGGGCTGGCCAGATGGATGAGCACACTCTCCGCTCCTGCCGACTGCCCGAAAATGGTCACCCGGGACGGATCGCCGCCGAATGCCCCGATGTTCCGCTGAACCCAGGAGAGGGCAGCCTGCTGGTCGAGAATCCCATAATTGCCCGAAGCGTTGTGCGTTGACTCATTGTCAAGTCCGGGATGAGCAAGGAACCCGAGAGCGCCGAGCCGGTAGTTTGGCGTGACGACAATGACCCCTTTCTGTGCAAGAGTGGTCCCATTATACGCCGGCATGGATGAGGCCACACTCTTGAATCCCCCGCCATAGAAAAAGACCATAACTGGCAGTTTCTCATCTGCACTGTGGGCCGGGGTCCAGACATTGAGGTACAGGCAGTCTTCGCTCATGTTCAGCTGAGCTGGTGATCCCGGTGAGGGGGCAGTGGCCGGCTGAGGACACGTAGCCGAATACTGTTTTGTTTCCTTAACGCCATCCCAGGGCTGTACCGGTGCAGGAGGTCTCCACCGCAGGTTGCCTGTCGGGGGAGCAGCAAACGGGATGCCGTGGAAGACCCGGAGCCCGTTCTGGTCTATACCTGAAACATAACCGGCGTCCGTCTTCACAATCCCGGATACTTTTTCTTTCTGGGTACACCCGGCAAGAAAAGATGATCCGATGAGGATCAGGCAGATTGCCAGAACACAACTTGTCAGCTTACACGTTTGCATACGATTACATCCCCTCGTGTTTTCTCATGGAAAAGCCGGGTGTTCGCAGAATCAGAAAAGATCTTAGCGGGTCCCACTGCATGCCGGCATCCAGATAGAAATCAAAGATTTTTTTGTGAATATTACGCTGTGACACATTAACGCTTTGTATCTTCCTTAAATCCGAACCCCCCTCGAAAAAGTCCCGACGATATTTCTCCTGCTTCTACAGCCCATCGCCCTCCCGGTATCCGATAAGGCGGGGCATCACCCGGAAGAAAAAATCAGGGTAAGATCCGGACACATGTCCCATTTTGCCCGGGCCGGTCAGTTTTTAATCCCGCCTCTAAATAAAACCCGGCAAACCGGCTGCTCAACTATTCACATGGGCCGGGGCGCAACCGGTCCGTGGCTGCAACACCACGCGGAACATGACCGGCCACACCTCTCGTTAAACCCGATGCAAAACCTGCTAAAAACAGGATCCTTAATCTCACTTCCGGTTATTATTCCGCCTATCACTGACGACAGGAAAAATCATGGAGAAAAAAGAAACAATTAAATTTTCAAATAATCTTTAAAAAAAAGTTCGAAGAGAAATGATCAGATATCAGCGGTATCAAAGCGTTCGATATAACATTCGCCAAATGATTGTTTTTCCCCGGGTTTGAGTGCGAGAAGGAGACTGTCGGCATGTTCTTCGCAGACATAGGCAAAACAGCATCCGAATGACTGGAACCCGATCGCGTCCCTCTCACAGTGTTCGCACTTTTGTTTTTCGGCCATGGTTATTTTCTTTTGGAGGTTTTCAGAGATACATCTTTTTGGTCTCACGGGTCTGGTCCGGGAACCTCTGGATGAAACGCTGGTTTCAGGTAAAAAAACCCCGGGGCCGCTAAAAAGGATCAGCAGTTCCTATCAGGAAATGGTTCACGTATCCTGTAGGGTGTTTCAGCATCAAGAGCAGAAAAAACGATTTTTGCCAGCACTGTTATTTCAGGTCACAGGGAATCTACATCCCTCCCCGTTTTTAGTAAAATATTAGTGATCAGCTGTATCGAAGCGTTCGAGGTAACAATATTCATACGCCTGCTTTTCACCGGGTTTGAGTGCGAGAAGGGCACTGTCGGCATGTTCTTCGCAGACATAAGAGACACAGAATCCCAAAGACTGAAGGCCGATTGCATCCTTCTCACAGCGTTCACACTTTATTTTTTCTGCCATCGTTATTTTATGTTGGAGTTTTTCACAGATACATCTTTTTAATCTCACGGATCTGGCCAGGAAACATCAGAATACGACGCAGGTTTTGGGTAAAAACAACCCGGGCCGGAATAAAAAAAGGACCCCCTTATATCAGGAAATGGTGCACGTATCCTCTAGGAAGAGTTCATCACCATGAGCACAAAAACGATCTCTTCCCGTACCATTATTTCAGATTACAGGGAAAGTGCCTCGATCATTATTCAGGAAAATGATCAGATATCAGCTGTATCGTTCGAAGACACAAACACCAAACTGTTTTTTTTCACCAGGTTTGAGTTCAAGAAGGAGGCTGTGAGCATGGTCCTGGCAGACATATTCAAAACCACCCTCAATTGATTGAAATCCGATAGCATTCTTCCCACAGTATTCACACGTTGGTTTTTCTGCCATGATCATTTTTTTTATCTTTTCATAGATACATCTTTTTAATTTTAACGGACATCATCAGGATCTCCCCGGATTACATGCAGTAATCCCGCAGATTACCGGTGGAAAGCAAAGGTAACCTTACCGGTCTCATGCGATAATTTCACAAAAGTAAACACGTGTACAAGAAAGAGCGTCAAAAGGGCTTCAGTGTAAACCCCCGTTGGCCCCGGTTGCGTTGTCCGTAATTGTACGGAGATCGTTTGCCGTCTGGATTCCAGAATTAAAAAAAACCCGGCCGGCACATTACCGGACAATTTAAAGGGTGGACAAAAACACCCTCCCGCCATACCCGTCATGCGGGGCTAAAAAATATTGCACGACGGATCTTATACGATCCCGTCCGTGGGAATTATTTCCGTCGTTTTGCAATCGCCACAACAAAGCCGAGCGCCACAAACGGAAGGGCTGGTACGAGCGACGCCTTCTGCGTGGGTGTGGCCGGGACAGCAGGTACAAAGGATGCGTTCTGTTTCTGCTGGCTGTCCAGCCATTGCATGGCATAGGTCAGCTGGACATCCTCACCGGCTACCGACCGTGCGACCATATCCTCGTTCATCGGTACCCGGATCTGCGGCGACACCCCTCCCGCAAGCATGGCATTGCTGTCAACCTGGATTGTACCGTTTATGTCAAGCGATGCTCCGTCAGGGAAGGTGATATACTGGCCGAGCGGCATTGCTGCCTGGAAGTTATTCATGCCAAATGCCCCGTTCGTCCCGTACCAGGAGATGATCGGTCCCCGCCCGGTCTTTGCAAAGATCATAGGAACGCCTTCGCCGGAACTGATCGTATCGGGGCTCACGAGCACGGCGACCGGCCCATCGAATGCATCCGGTTGGGGCTGTGTCCATGCCTCTGACAAAACCTTAAACGTGTGAGTACCGGGATCATACTTGGTGACATATTCGTAGAAGACCGGCTGCTCCACAAACCACCCGGCAACACAGGATGCAATATTGTCGTCCCCGCCGCTGTTATACCGGAAGTCAAGTACGATGCCAGGCGTTTTGTTTTTTATCGCAGACTGCATCGCAGATTTAAACGGCTGGTAGACGTCGTATGATTCGCTGTAGATTGCAATATACGCATACCCGCCGGGCAGCGTCCTGTAAGTGACTGTATCGTTACTGATCTGGGGCTGGATATCAGTCCAGATCTGTTTTACCCCGTAATCGTTGACCTGCCTCCCAAGGAACGTGGAAGTCTTTTTCAGGGTTTCGTACCCGTCATCGTAAGCCGTAAGATTCACAATCAGGGGGCTTGAATTGTCACGCCGGATAACCGAGACCGTTACAGATTTCCCGACCGGGCCCCGGGTCAAAAACCGTTGCTGGTGGAGGAGGATACCTTCGGCAGTTGAGGGCTTTTTTACCGCCCAGATGTAGGAAGTTGCGTTGATGGCAGCGTGAATTTCCTTTCCGTTCCATGTTGTCACTTCATCGTCAGGCCGTATCCCGGCGATCTCTGCCGCACTTCCGTTTGCAACATAACTCACGATAACTTTCCCGGAATCAAGCCGGCTCACGGCAATCCCGTAGCCCCCGCCAATGTCCGCGTATTTTGCCCCGAATTCACCGGTGGCCGGCATAATCCCTATATACCCGTCCGGGACAGAAAACAGGTATTCCCGGAGCGCCCGGTAATACGCAGCCTTGTCCTGTTTTTTCTCTGCATCGGCAATGACCGGTGCGTAGGTCTGGTAGAGTGTATCCCAGTCAACCGCTCTCCACCGGGTAAATGCGTACCTCTCTTTAAAGAGAGTATGAAGAGAGAGAAAAGCGTCGCTCCACGACTCGTTGCTGAAATCCGCAAGCGGGGTCTGGTTTGCGGCAATCGGCGAAAATGCCGCAACAAGTTCCTCGTTGTATGCAGTCTCATTGTTCTTCTCAAACGGTGCGCAGGTATCCTTCCAGACCATACCACAGCCCGGGCAGGAATCCGAACCTGCTGCAACTACCGGGAAAATGATCGTGACCAGCAGAACCGGCAAAAGCACACCGGCGATTGCCCGGTATCGTGGAACCTTCATCTGTGAGACCACTTCCTGCTTTGCGAAATTCCCTGCTTTCCATGCAGACCGATCATACAGGGTAGTATCTGCTTCGCTGTTTATAAGTGAATAATCATTTTGTTGTGCGAGATGAGCGCCTCGGTTCCCCCTTGTAATTACCACACTATTGAGATCGTGGCAGACCTTTCGAACGTACCTTTCGGTGTGGCAGGGTACTTACGGGCCCTATTAAAAAAAGTGGGGGCAGAAGGTAAAACGGGAGTACCTGTGGGTACCCCTACCCGGTAATAACAACCATAAGGAATTCCGGCGCACATAAAAAAGATAAGGAAAAACCTATGCCTGCACCTGACCTTTCCCTCGAAACTACTGTTGGTCCATTGAGGTTTAAGAACCCGTTCCTGCTTGCCTCAGGTCCCCCGACTGCATCGGGCAAACAAATCCGGCATGCGTTCCGGCTCGGCTGGGCGGGTGCAGTCACGAAGACCATTGTCCCGGATACGATGGAAATTGTGGATGTCTCGCCCCGTTTTGCGGTCTGGAAAGATGAGAATTCCCGGCTCCTTGGATTTGAGAACATTGAACTGCTCAGCAAAAAGGATGAATCGTACTGGACCCGGGAGATTGCCGCAATAAAAAAGGAGTACCCCGGCCGGGTCCTGATTGCAAGCATCATGGCCTCACCGGATCCAAAAGAATGGCAGGAACTTGCCGGTACCGTGCAGGATGCAGGGGCAGATGCGATCGAACTGAATGTTTCCTGTCCACACGGGATGCCGGAACGGGGGATCGGTGCGGCAATCGGGCAGCACCCCGATCTTGTCGGAGAGATAACCCGTGCAGTAAAACCGTTTGCGACAGTTCCCCTGATTGTCAAGCTCACGCCCAATGTGACGGACATCATGCCGGTTGCACATGCGGCGGTGGACGCCGGGGCCGATATCATTGCCGCCATCAACACGGTCCAGTGCCTCATGGGCATCGACCTCGATACGCTCGAACCCCGGCCCTCGGTTGCCGGGGCGAGTACCTACGGGGGATACTCGGGGCCCGCAATAAAACCCATCGGGCTCCGGATTATTTCGCAGATTGCCCGGGAGATTCCGGTCCCCCTTATGGGAATTGGTGGGATCTCCCGCTGGCAGGATGCAGCCGATTACATAGCAGTCGGTGCATCGGCAGTCCAGATCTGCACAGCGGTCATGTGGGAAGGGGCAGGTATTATCCATGAAATGAATACTGGCCTGTCGGGATATCTTGCACAAAAAAACTTTCCCGGTGTCGGTGCACTCAAAGGCTTAGCCCTACCCCATATTGGAACGCACACAGCCCTCTCGCGGGACACGATTAGTTATGCAACGTTGGAATTCCCGGAGCGGTGCACATCCTGCGGCAGCTGTGTTGTTGCCTGTCGTGACGGGGGATACCATGCCCTATCGATAGGAGACCGGCATGTCGTAATCGATAAAAAACTGTGTAACGGGTGCAGCCTGTGTTCCTTTGTCTGTCATAAAGGTGTGATTGTCATGCGGCCCGGTTCGTAAACCGGTACGTTCCATGAGGCACTGCCGCTGTAATTGGTTCCCATTTGCACCGCATCGCGGGACACCGGCCAACCTCCGGGTCATGACCGGGCACTGGATACAGGAATCGGGTATACTATTGATTTCTGATTAAATCAAGTCCGGATCAAAGGTATATCCATCACACTTCTCGTTTTCCCTCATAAAACAGGATGACGTCACACCGGGGAGTCAATCCTTATCCCCCAGTACTTCTCTAATTTTCCTTTGCAAATATCAGAATTTTTTAATAGGACTTGCCGAAGCGATTCCCGGTCCGTTGGGGGTACCCCCTCCTGCCAGCCCAAGGTGGCACCCCCCACTCCCAAAAAGGGGAGGTACCCCTACCCCCCGACCGATTTTTTTTAAGTATGATACCCCCACCCCCCTGTCCGGGCATAAGAGGGACCCTACCCCCCCTTTCCGGCATTTCCAAAACCTGTGCTTCGCGTGGAGTCATCGTCTGAAGGTATATTTTGCCGGCCAATGGCTTGGGGGGTAGGGGCCTCTTTTCTTACTAAGGGGGGATCCCCCGCTCCCAAAAAGGAGAGGCCCCCCCATACCCCGACCGATTTTTTTAAAGCATGATACCCCTACCCCCCTCTTGTGGCCCGAGGGTGGGGGGTGGCTGTCAAAAAAGATACTTCCGGTTCCAGATCTGGCTTATACGAATTTTTGGTGGTTGTTCATTTAACTTGAAAATAGAGAAGTACTGTCCCCCGCAGAATGGTGACGATCGGGTCGAAAAATAAGTTACCGGAAAAGGTCGTGGAGGGATAACCGGTATTGGCCGAGTGACCCTTTAAAATTTGATGCACCAATGTACATAACAGTCCCTGTTTTTGTCGCAGCCCGGATGCCGGTTCTCATCGCATCCTGAATGGAGGTCACATCGATGCCATTTAAGACAATCTCATATACACAAGCCACGCCGTCGGGGACTAGCGAATCGCGGATGCGGTCCTTTAACGTCGGACACCAGATATGATTGGTGCTCGCCGGCATCGGGAAACGATAATTCTTGCACCCGACTTTCGAACCGCTCGCAATAATGCCACCCGCAAAACTGGTTATGACACCATGCATCCCGGTTATTTTTTCCATCGCAGCAACAGCCCCTGAGAGTGCCGACTGCTGGTCTTTACCCATGATAAGAAAATTCCCGCCGGCAATTCCCTTCACGGTCCCGAACCGTTCCTCTCCCAGATACTCGCCTTCCATAACCGGGATCTTCCAGCAGCTCCTGCCGCCAATCATGCATCGCTCTTCATACCGGTCCCCGAAATAGTGCATTTTTGTGTAAAACCGGGAGTCAGCATCAGGAAAACCGTCAAATGCAGAAGCGGTCGGTGTCGGGAGAATACACTGGGAAATCCTCGCGGCGACATTTGATTTCATATTCTTCTTTTCAGAACAGATCAAAATCGAGATACCTGCCCTGCCATCAGGAGTCTCTTCTGAAGAAAGGCAGCGTTCGATCCCGGCCTCGCAGGGACACCCGATTTTGGATGTTGCAAATCCTGTCGCTTCAACCGCGGCTTTATACGCCCATTCTTTTGTTGCTGCCGTGATGATGACCCTTGAGAGCCATGTAGGGAATGCCTCTGCAAAGGTGTCAAGTATTTCGGTACCGTTGAGCTCCATCGCTTCCCCTTTTGCCCGGATAAACAATGCCATCCTCGGTTATGATATAGTCCATCCGGATATCATTTTCATCGACAGGCAGGCTTGCCATCTCCTGGCAGGCAAACGCGACCCCGATCTTTTTTAAGTCCGGGTTTTTCGAGAGAAACCGGTCATAATACCCGGCCCCGTATCCGATCCGTCCCCCGGCCCGGTCAAAACCAAGCATCGGGAGGATGATTGTGTCGATATCCTTTGCATCGGCCGGAATCTCGCTCCCGATAGGCTCCGGGACGCCAAATGTGCTCGGGACAAGCGCAGCAAAATCCCGCAAATAGGAAAGACGGAGGCTGACATCTTCTTTAACGATAATCGGGACTACCACCGGGTTTTTCTTCTCAAACAGGGCCAGGATCAGGGATTTTGTATTGACCTCTTTTTCCTTGGAGGTAAAGACCATGACGGTCTCGCCGGGCCTGATATTTTTCATGAGATGACGGGTGATCGCGAGGCTTTTTTTGAGCCGATCCTCCGGCACCATTGCGTCCTTTCGCTTACGCAGGATATCCCGCACCCGGGCCTTTTCTTCACTCATGGGCAGTAGTGTATCGGGGACGTATTTATGAGTTTAGATGATCCGGACCCACGGGTGCAGAGACTTCAATCTCACCGAAATGGGAAATGCCGGGAACCCGGGTAGAACAGTTCCTTTAAAAAAAATTCCTGATCCGGAATTATCAGATTTTATCACGCTCCACGCCAAACCGGAGAGTGCATGAAACATCTCATTTTTGTTGCTATCGTCATCGTTGCCGTACTGCTTGCCGGATGTACCGCCACTGCTCCTTCGACCGGGACAACACCGGCAGCCGGCACCACGGATCTGACCGGGAACTGGACCGGTTCGATGACGGGCTATACCCAGGATGCAGGATACATCTCATTTCCCGCCGGAAGCATGAGAATGACCATTGTAAACCAGACCGGTCGGGTATTTTCCGGGACCATGGTCTTTGTTGAGAATAACGGGCCAGAAAAGACCGTAGCATTTGCCGGTGTGATCGGCCACGATGGCAAAACCCTGACCCTCACAAACGAGGGGGGCGGGTATGATACCGGCTCAATCCTTTCCGATAATGAGCTTGAACTCGTGTATGCTTATGATGGCAAGCCATTTATTATTACAATCGACTCGCTTAAAAGGGTCTAGAAAAACTCACCCGTTTTTTTTCCAGTCCCTACAACCGGCCCTTTAAAAAAAATTGACGGGAGAGCGTGACCCGGGGATTCCGGGACATCAGTTCTCCCGGTGCATTTGCAGGTAAAAAAAGATTATTTTCGTATGGCACTTTCAATCCGGTCACCGATAAATGTCCCTGCCATGAAGATAACCACAAAGATCAGGATCTCGATGATCACACCGATTGTTCCCAGGTACCCGAAACTGACACTCAGGTTGCCGGGAGCGAGGACGTTCATGACGAGCACGAAGACAAGACTGACAACAATCCCGATGATCGCCCCGTTCCGGAGAATGCCCACGTAGTCTTCCTTTCCCTTATGAAAAAAACCAAAGGCAATACCGATCAGTAAATCCAGCAGTTCAAGCAGCATTCCATTACCTACAGGAGAACTGTAGTATCCCGCGGCGTTAAAAGGTTCCTAAAAAAAGGATGGCCGCCGGAATTTCCTGATCCCGGTTCTTTGCCAGTATGGAGTGAGGATTTCTTTTTATTTGCAGAGACGCACGGGTCAGGGGGGTAAATGCCCCGGCCGGCGGGGTAACGGGTTACGCCCGTGCGCCCCGGGTGATCTCTCCTCCGGCAGCACGGACCGCATCTTCGATTTTTGTGAGCAGTTCTTCATCGTTCAGGGCAAAGTCCAGTAACTCGAATTTGTTCACGAGCGCGATAGGCTTGAAAATGACGAGCGGCTTTTTCCCGTGAGTCTCACCGGAATAATTGGCCGGTACGACCGTCATAGTCCCGTTCTCCCAGACAGCCACGTTTCCGTTCCCTGCCTCGTTCCAGAGTTTTGTTACGATATCCTGTGTGATCATTGGGTAGTGCTCCTCTTTTACAAAATGGTGACCAGCAGATCCCCGGGCAGGTACCGTACCGGCCCCCGTCAGGACTCCGGCGTCCTGTTCTCTTCCGGGGCCACACCGGCGACAAGTGCAAGGGCTGCCGGCATAATAAGGATCGACCCGAGGAGAGAGAAGATAACGGCAAACACGGTTGCAAGGCCGAAACTTGAAAGGATGGGGAACGGCGCGAAGAGAAGAGCGGAGAAACCGCTCGCGGTCACAAGGCCCGAGACCGTGACTGCCGCGCCGATCTTCCGTACCGCTTCCTTCCGGGATTTGAAGGGATCACCGGTGGCCTTGACCTCTTCGATGTACCGTTCCATGACAAGGACCGTATATTCGGAGCCGACCCCGATGGTCATCGAGCCAAGCACGGCCGTGAGCAGGTTGTAGTTCTGGCCCAACGCAATCATGGCAAGCGAATTCCAGCCGACCACGCAGATCAGTGGGATTAAGGGGGTTGCCGCTACCCAGGTGCGGTACACCAGGAGGAGGAAAATAAGGATTAAAATGAAACCGAGCATCGTCATCTGGTCTTTACTGATCTTTACCTGCTCAGTGAGGCTTGTGTAGAGGGTAAAGTCCCCTGTAGGGGTGACCTCAGAGCCGGCCGGGGGCTCAAGCCAGGCAATATCGTTTTGCACATTATCGACAAAGGCGCACTGCTGGTTGACGGTCATGGACTTGGTACTAATCGTCACGATTGATGTCGTGGTATCGATCCGGTAGGAGGCCAGCTGTTCCGGAGGGATGGTCGCAAGGACCCGGTTGAGATCTGCCTGGTTTGTGGGGAGGACCCCGTTGTTCTTTGACCGGATGAGGGCCGGAAGGCTGTCGATACTGGCGATCTCGTCATTTTTCTCCTGGATATATGTACACATCCGGTCTATCCACGTGATCCCGTTCACCGTTGTGGTATCGATCCCCCGGATATAGAGCGGCAGGGGCGTAAAGGACCCGGCAACCGAGGTGACCTTGTCCGAGACAAGCTGGGCCGGAAGGTCGGAAGGTACCATGGACTGCTGCGACATGTCAATGAGGATATCCTTGTCCATCGAGATCCCAATACCGGCAATCACAACGGCAATGATAAGGACGGGTATTGCATGATGGGCGATCTTTCCTGCAAGCACTGAAAGATTCTTCCCATACGCCGGCATCAGCCTGCCGGAGATACCGGCATGCAGGGGTTTTGGAGTATAGTTGAGGAGGTGCGCAAGCGCCCCGAAACCAACGAGTGTCGTTACGTAACTACAGGTGATCCCGAGGATCGAGACCGTGGCAAAGGTATGAATCATGGGGATGGGGGTGATGTACATGGCCGCAAACCCAAGTGCCGTTGCCGCAAGGGCAATAAGAACGGAGGGGCCGGTGGAGGTGATCGTTGTGTACATGGCCTCATCCGCACTGCTCTTTCGCCGCTCCTCGTCAAACCGGGAGTGGAACTGGACGGCATAATCGATCCCAAGGCCAAGAAGGATCGGAAACGCGGCAAGCGCCCCGTCGTTTGCCGGGATCTGTAAAATCCCCATGATGCCGAACATGAAAAAGAGGCCGAAGACGAGCAGGATCACCGGGAGGAACCAGTACCGCATGTTGGAGAAGAGGAGCGCAAGCACGAGTAACATGAGCATGATACACGCGATGATGACCGTCAGAAAAGCGGTCTTCATGGCATCAGCGAGCTGGATGTTATAGGGTGTGTTCCCCGTCAGCTCGATCGACACGCCCGGCGGGAGCGTGGCTTCATCAATTGCGGTCACCACGTACGGCTCTACCATTGATGAGGTGTCTGATGAAACGCCCTGGTCTATCACCACATAGGCAAGGGACATCTGCTTGTCCGGGAGGTATGTGCTCCGGGTATCTGCGGGGAGGGCGTTCGTGATAGCCGTCACTTCTGCCGAAGTGCCGGGAATAGTCCCGCCGTGGTTCTGGGCAACGATATCCGCGATGGAGACCGCGCTGCCGACATGGTCGATCCGGCGGATCTGTTTTTCGAGGACGAGAAGGTCGTTTAAGAGGTCCGGGTCGGACAGGTCAGATCCCTGGATCACGAGAATATACGTATCCTGCCCGTACCGGTTATTATACAGGTCGTAGATGATACCGGCCGGTGAGTTCTTGTCCAGGTACTGGTCGGAGGATTCCTGTGAGGGAATCATGGTGGCACAAAAAAGGGCAGCAATGGCGAGCAGGACCATCGTGGCAAGAATTGCTTTCGGGCGATGGTTGACCAGGTGTGCAACCGGGCTGAACAGGGCTTCCGTCTTTTCCATCACGTATTCCTCGGAACTGTCTTGGATACTATAGCGGCAAAAGCCTGTGTTCGCGGGAAATGTTCCCCTTACAGAACTCCCTGTCCGCACGGTGCCTTTGGGTACTTTTAAGACCCATCACATTACTTTTGGGACTTTTATATTCCGGCAGATATCAAATGATGATCTTTATCACATAAAAAAACATTGAATTGTTGATGAACCTCCACACCCGGTATAACAGTTATGGTTTTCTCATCCTGCTCTGCATTCTTTGCGGGTTCTGCATTTCACCCTGCATGGCAGTCGCCAGCATTTACTCCGGCGGTCCTGATCTGACGGTCTCCCTTGAATCCACCAATGAACTGGTCCCCGGCACGACAACCGAACTTCCCCTTCTTATTGAGAACCGGGGAACGATAACAGAAGAGGTGTATTACCCGTACACGCTCAGGTCAAAATACACCCCGACCACGGCTATGGGGGCAACCGTTCAGCTCCTGCCGGGCAATGCCCCGGTTCTTGTAAAGACCAATCCCCAGAAAGTGGGTGATGTGGCAGCCGGCGCCATTATTCCGGCGTCATTTACAATCACAGCCCCCCAGGGAGTACCGGCCGGCAACTACACGATGCTTGCACGGATCACCTACCAGTACATGCCCCGGGCCGAACAGGAGACCACGACCGATATCGAGTATTACTTCAAGGACGATTCTGTCACCATTCCGGTTCCCGTGATCGTGCGCCCGATCGCCATGCCCACGGTCGTCCGCGTCGAGAGCATGGGACTCCATGCCGGCGGGGAGGGGTATCTCGCCGTGACGCTCAATAATACCGGGCGGGATATTGGCAGGGATGCATCCGTATACCTGGTACCCTCAGGGGTAAGCCCGCTTGTCCCGTCAACAAACGGCATCTATATCGGGGACTTTGTCCCGGGCAACACCACAACGGCGCGGTTTAAGATCGCCGTTGCGCAGGATGCCGATTTCACCCAGACATACCCAATAGCCGTGTACCTGAAGTACACCGATTTCGAGGGAAACATCGTGCAGTCCCCCCTCGTTAATACCGGGGTTGACTTTAAGCAGAAGATCCGGTTCCAGGCCGGAGGGGATCCGGTCGTCCTTCACCCGGGAAAGACGGACGTTGTCAATGTCACGTATACCAATGTCGGAACTGCGCCGGCATATAATGCCCAGGCGCGGATAAGCGTGGTCGATCCCTTCACAAGCGAGGACGATACGGCATACCTGGGCACCATCCTTCCGGGCCATTCCGCCACTGCCCTTTTCAGCATCAAGGCTGACGGGAAAACCACGCCTAAGACGTACTCGGTAAATTCAGAGATCCAGTATACCGATCTCAGTAATACGGAATATACCTCCGACACGATCCGGGTTCTTGCCACGGTTGAGAATGACACCACGTCGCTCCTGCTGCCTATAGGTGTTCTCCTGCTTGCCATTGCCGGTATCATCGCGTATATCGCGTACAGAAAAACGAGAGCGGTCTGAAGCATCCTGGTGGTCCCTGATGATCTCCCCACATTCCCGCACAAGGACCGGTGTCCTGCCACTCGCGGCAAGGATTGTTTTTATCATCCTTGTTGCCGCACTGATCTGCCAGGCCCCGGTCCTTGCCGTGGCCTATATCTATGACGTTAACGAGCACCCGGATCTGGGGGCAAATGTCCAGGGAGAGCCCGAGTTTTTCCCGGGCGATGATTTTGTGCTCACGGTCGATCTCACCAATGCTGCCCGGGCAGAGTCGATGGAGGTCGCATCATTGAAGGCAAACCTCTATAATCCTACCACGGCTCTCGTAGTATATGTTATACCGGAAGCCGGGGCTGCTCCGGTTACGATAAAGAGCCTCCCGGTCACCGCAGGGGACATTGGTTCTTCGGATATTGTACCGGTGACGATCCGGGGGACCGTCAGCCCGGATGCGCGGCCCGGCACATCGGTCATGTTCCTGAACGTATCTTACCAGTATATTCATGCGATGCCAAACATCGAGTCCGGCATTCCCACGGTCACCCCGGTGTACGAAGAAGTCCATCAACTCCTGCCGATCACGTTCCGGGTCAAAGGACAGGTCCAGCCGGTGGTCTCCGGGACAGGATCCCTCAATATGGTTCCGGGGACGCAAGGGTACCTGAACATTACGCTGAAAAATGCGGGGTACGCAACCGGGCGCGATGTGGCATTTATCCTCGTACCGGCCGACAACACTACCTTCAAGCTCATCGATGCAAGCATGTACGTGAGCATATTCCGGCCGGGTGACGTGGTCACCATTCACCCGCGGATCGCCGTATCTGAAGATCTCCCGGCCGGGTTCTACCCGGCGAATATCACAGGTATTTACAAAGATATTAAAGGGATCTACCAGCAAATCCCGACCGTCCCCGTGAGGATTTCCGTTGCCCGGGGAGCGGTGTTCTCGATGTCCGCATCCAACATGACGCTCGCAAATAACGGGAAGCAGACCATCTCCCTTACCTATACAAATAGAGGGGACCGTGTGGCATACGGTGCAGAAGCCCGTATCACCGGCGACCAGGTGATCGTGCCGGAGACGGATACGGCTGCACTCGGGGATGTGGGCCCGGGCGATTCGGTCACGGCAGAATATGTCATTTCAGCAGAAAAAGCCATACCGGGTAAACAGTATGTGCTCGATACTGAAGTCAAGTACCGCGACAGTCTCGGTGCCCTGATGCTCTCCGACCAGTACCATACCGGTGTTTCGATCGAACAGCCCTCAGGACTCGCCGATGCACTGTCCGATCCGGTGGTCCTCATCATCCTCGCAGCAGTCATCGCATGCGCCGGTTTCTTCGGATGGAAGCACCTTACAAAGAAACAGTAAAAACGGCAACGCCCGACAAGCAGTCGCCATTAAAAAGGAAAGGCAAATCCCTTATTTTTGGTTGTGACAGGTAGAACGGGGGGATACGACCCGGCAAAGACTGCACAATTATCCGTCATGGTACCACTCCTCGGCCTCCTCTGCCAGGAAAGTTCCGGCAGGATGGACACGGGTCCGGACCTCGATGACGTCCTCAACCTGCGACCGGATACGGTCTTTTAAGCTCGTGGCAATCCGGTATGCCTCGCTCACGGTCAGGTCCGGGGCAGTTTCAATCGTAATATCTACAGAGACTGCCCCACCGAAGGACCGGATCCTCTGCTCGGATACAAAGCGTACCTCCGGGGTGTCCTCGACAATCTGCTCAATTATGGTCATCACCTGCATCGACGGGCTCGCATCGATGAGCTCTTTTGCGGCCTGAACTGCCTCGTTTAAGCTGTAAATAAGGAGTGCCATCCCCACGATGACCGTCAGGATGGTCTGGATGATGGTGATCGAAGGTGCGACGATCAGGAAAATTCCGCTGATAAGAAGGATCGCTGCACTGGCAATGTCCAGCCGGATGATCATGGCGTCCATCAGGAGAAGACGGCTGCCGATCTTCCTGCCGGTCTTCCAGATGAACCGGCAGAGAAACGCGAGGACGGCGATGAGAACAAGGGAGAAGACCACCGTTGCCATACCGTAACCCGCGGGCAGTTGTTCCGGGGGGGTTGTGATGGTATGGTAGAGGATGTGAACCATGCACACGGCAATACCGAGAGCAAAAAAGAGCAGGAACAATGTCTCGATCCGGCGGTAGCCGTAGTTCATCTTCCAGTCTGCTTTTTTCGAGCCGACGCGGAGGGTAAAAAGCATCATTACGTCGGGTACGAGCCAGGCAAGGTTGCCGGCCCCTTCGATCAGGAAGAGTTTGTTGCGGCTTAAAAGACAGAAGATGAGTTCAGCAAACCCGATGATTGCTGTGACCCCCATGGAGAGTATCATGGTACGTGAGGCAAGGAGAGACCGCTGCTCCTCCGGTATGCTCTCACCGGTGATATCGGATGTGTGTTCCCCCGTCAGGCCCAAAACCATGGTATCTTACCCGCAATGCCCGTTTTAAGTATTTGGGAAGAGGTACGGATATATCCCTCGTTTTTCGGAATGTTCACGTTCGCGTGCCCGGGCAAAAAACCCATTTAGTGGGTATTTTGATGCGAAAAAAAAGACATCACATAAAGGTTGTCCATTAGTATTATGTTTTAAAAAACGTCATACAAATGGATGGTCGATAAAAAATACGAATCATTGAAGATCGAAAACATCGTTGCATCCGGTGCTGTTGCAGAGTCCATTGATCTTGTTGATTTTTCAGATAAGACCGAGAACTGCGAACTTAATAAGAAACGATTCCCCGGCGCAGTCTATCATATCGCGAATCCTAGGATTGCGTGCCTGATCTTTTCGTCGGGTAAGGTCGTAATCACGGGACTCCGTGACGATAAGGCGCTTGCTGACGGACTTGCTATTGTCATCAAATCGTTAAAAGATGCTGGCATTGAACCCCTCAAAGAGCCCCGGGTTGCAATTACCAATATGGTCTGTTCGTACGATCTCGGCAGATACATCAATCTCAACAAGCTGATGATTACGCTCAATATGGAACGTGTGGAGTACGAACCCGAACAGTTCCCCGGGCTGGTATTCCGGATTGCGGAACCGAAGATCGTTGTTCTTATTTTCTCATCGGGTAAAATCATTCTTACGGGGGGTAAGACCATCGAAGATGTCAAGAAGGGACTTGACGCCCTCAAACAGAAACTTGAAAGCGTTATGTAAAAGGGGGACATTTTCATCTGCTTTTTCTGCAGTACGCCTGTTCATTGCAGTAAACGCCGGTTTTTTAGGAATCCTGAATTCTCTTTATCCGGGCAAACACAAAACTCTACGCTGGTCTTAAGCCTGCACCGTCACGCGAGGACCGGCCAGCCGGGCGCCACTACCGGCACCGTATCCTGCTCCTTTGGGGGGGGTCGGACAGTGTACTTTCATGGTGAACGAAAGGGGGAACTTGTACTTATTCCCTCGTGATTTTTGTATATTATCAGCAGGGTACGGACCGTAAAAATTCAAATATAGATGCCCGACTCCCACAAACCCCGGTCCAAAGTCTGGGCCGGTTTTGTGCAGTTTTACGGGATTGATATGGGATTTTCTTGAGTCATGGGAGTGAGGGGGGTCGCATGGGTACAAAATCGTGGGGTGGCAGCGATGAATCCCACCGGGTGATACGCTGGCTTTTTCAGATAAAAAACAATGGTGTATGCAGGAGAGTGACTCTGTGATTTTTTTCCTGGAATGAACGTGATAAAACTATTCCCGTAAGACTTATACATCCGGGTTGAACAGGTCCTTTGGCTTTTTGCATTTACCAAGACCTTTACATTTGTTAAAATACGTCTCGCCCCAGATCCACGGCTGGTAGTTCCAGCACATCTCGGGTTTTACCATATGGATCCCGCAGAGGTAACGCTGTTTTGCCACGCGGCGCAGGAACGGGCAGACCGTGACATATTCTCCGGTATCAGGATTGCGCATTTCAAAAAAGATCACGTTCCCAAGGTCTTCGGTCTTGAGTTCGACACACTTGACCGGTATGCTGCCGTTCTCCATGAATGCAACAAACCAGCGCAGGATATCGGTACGCCCCTGCTCCATCCAGACGTACACGTTTGCCGTTGTCGGCGCAATGTCGGGACCGAAGATCCGGCAGCAGAGCCCGCACTGCTCGCAGGGCTCGTCCTCTGTTGCTATCGCATCCATGAATTTTCATTCACTGTTTTTGCCGTCATCGGGATAATATCTGCCGATATGGTTTAGACCGGATGCGGGCGCCGGGTCGGCTCTTTGCCGGATACTACCGGACATGTTCCCGTTCCCACGAATGTATCTTTATGATTTACAACGCGTGCCCGTATCCCGGATCTAAATAATAACGGCGTCCCGGTACCTCCGCGTGCCGGTCGTTTCGTGCCGGCATCCGACCACAAAACTCATGGAGGGTCCGGTATAAGTATAGTATTGAAGTGTGATTCTCATGAAAGGGAAACCGGTGATCCTGGTATTCGTCCTGTGTTTACTCGCCATCTTTGGTCTTTGCATGCCTGCCGCCATTGCAGCGGTTCCCGCAAGCGACGGGCAGGCACAACCGATGATAACAACTACCGAACTTAATGTAACAAATGTATCCCTTGCAAACGCAACGATTCCAGCAAAGTACCAGGTAACACCTACACTCATCCAGGTTGGGATCAGTTCGAATGATTCGGACTTTGCTGGCCCGAAAGGAGAGATGGCAGCGGTTCCCCGGACCATTGGTTTTTCAATTAGTCCTGAACTGCTTGCGATCGTAATCGTTATGATCGCAGCTGTGGGGATCAGCTCATGGTACCTCCTGAAACGGAAACGAGACGGGGAAAAGAAGGAATAAATTCCCGAATTTTTTTCGCACATTAACCCGCCGAAGGTGTTGTCGTCATGGTAAATGCTGTTTTTAAAAACCGCAGGAATTATCTTATCGTCGGTTTAATCGCCGTCTTTGCATTCTTTGCCCTCTGGCTGCGCCTGATTCCCTTCTTTTCCATGGGAACCACGGATATTACGAGCATGGTGGCAATGGACGATCCGTTCTATAACCTCCGGCAGGTCGAACTGATCCTCGCACACTTCCCCACCTACACCTGGTTCGATCCGATGACCAATTACCCGTACGGGACGGCGGTCTACTGGGGCCCGCTCTTTCCCACGATCATCGCATTCGGCTGCCTGATCACCGGGGCCGCCACCCGGCCGGAGATCATCGGGACAGCTCTTCTGGCAACGCCGCTCTTCGCGGCTGCCATTGTCGTTCTCATGTATTTTGTCGGTAAAACCTTCGGGGACTGGAAGACCGGCCTCCTTGCGTCAGGGTTTACCGCGGTTGTTTCCGGACAGTTTTTTACGGTCTCAATGTACGGGTACATCGACCACCATATCGCAGAAGTCCTCTTCTCGACCGTTTTTTGCCTGCTGTACAGTTATGCCCTCCTGTCGGCAAAGGATGCAAGTATCGACTTCAAACAGTTCCAGAGTTATAAAAAAATCCTTCTTCTGGCATTTATCGCCGGCATCGGTTACCTTCTTGGCCTCTTTGTCATGCCGACCATGATCCTGTTTGCCCTGATCGTGGGAGTATTTACCGTCGTCCAGTTCATCGTTGACGCGTACCGCGGCCGGCCCGTGGAATATCTTGTCATTATCAATATCACGGTTTTTGCCACGGCCATCCTCGGGCTGCTGCTCTTCGGGTTAAAGGATCCGGGACTTGGCCTGTCCACCTATTCCATCGGCCATATCTACGCATACCTTGGCCTTATCGGCGGGACGGCTGCATTGTACTTCCTCTCACGATACCTTGCCAGGAAAAAGAGGAGGTATTATCCCGTAGTGCTGGCCGGTTGCGTGGTTCTCTTTGCCACGATCCTCTTTGTTGCCATCCCGCAGATCTATAACCTGCTTATCAGTTCCCTTTTTGCCTTTTTCGGCCAGCAGCCGGTGACCCAGACGGTACTTGAAGCCATGGGCTGGTCGCTTGAGAAGGCCTGGAGTTCGTTCAACTACGGGCTTCTCCTGTTTGCCGGCGGTGCGCTGGTCCTTGCCTGGAATAATTATAAAGAGGAGCGCCCTCACCAGATCTTTGCCCTTGTCTGGGCGGCAGTCATGTTTATTTCCACGTGGCAGCACATCAGGTACGAATATTATCTTGCGGTAAATATCGCGCTGCTATCAGCGGTATTTGTCGGGTTTGCCACTGAGCGGGCATGGCCGGAGATACGGAAACTGATACCCCATATCCCGGACAATCCCCGTTCCACGGAACCCTCAAATAGTACAGCCGGTATTTCCCCCCGGGAAAAGCAGCAGAAAAAAACCAGGAAAAAATCCAGCCATCCACAGTCCCGTGACTATCCGGTTCTCGTTCTTTTTATCCTCGTCGCTCTGGGAGGTATCCTCTTTGCATATACATCTGCGGCGGACAATTACACCGGCATATCGGGCGCTGGTGCCCAGGTGATCCCCGACTGGAAGGAGTCACTTGAATGGCTGGGGAACAATACCCCTGATCCGGGAGTGCCCTACCTTGGACAGTACGATCAAAAGACATTTGAATATCCCGCGCAGTCGTACGGCGTCATGTCGTGGTGGGACTACGGGCACATGATCACGTATATCGCAAAACGGATCCCGAACGCAAACCCCTTCCAGCAGGGTGTGGCAGGCCAGAACGGCTCGGCAGCATTTTTTGTTGCGACCTCCGAGGACACAGCCGATGCGATCCTGGACAACGACGGCACCCGGTACGTGGTAACGGACATTCTCATGGACAATGGCAAGTTCCCGGCCATGGCAACATGGTATAATTCGTCGCTTGCCGCAGAACCTTATATGAAAACAATGCTTATCCCCCGTCAGGATACGACCGGCAGATATGAATCCGGGTATTTGTACACGCAGGACTATTACCTGACGATGGTATCCCGGCTCCACAACTTCGACGGGTCGATGACAAACACGACCATGTGTTATTACATTGAGTATGCCGAGGGGGATGTCACCAACGTCTCGCTGCCGGTGATAACGAATGCCGTATCGATGAACACATCCGCCGCCCAAGAGCGGGCCCGTGAATATAACCAGAACGCGGAGAAAGGGCACCATGCAGCAGTGCTCGGAACATCGGTCATCCAACCGGTTGACGGGGTTCCGGCTCTCCGCCATTACCGGCTGATCCACGAGTCTCCGACAAACGTGTTTAATTCTGCAGTGGTCGATGTGAAGTATGTGAAGGTCTTTGAATATGTCAAAGGGGCGCACATTGTGGGGAACGGGATTATCGAACTTCCGCTGGTCACGAATACCGGGAGAGCCTTTACCTACCGACAGGAAAGCGTCAATGGAGAATTTGTCGTCCCTTACTCTACGACCGACAGCGCGTACGGGATTACGGCCATGGGGAAATACCGGATCTCCGGTTCCGGACAGGAATTTGAGGTGCCGGAATCCGCGGTCATGCAGGGGTTGACTATAAGGTAAGCGGGAATTTCACACCAGGAAAGAAATTTCCCCGGAAGCACCAGAAACGGGAGTGCAGTACCCGTAACCGGGGAATTCCCGTGATTTTTATGGATCTTCTCCAATTTTTGGAGGAATTTTTTTTTAGTTTTTCCCATCTAAAAATCCTGGCTAAAAATCATTAGTTCCATGAACTTCTGTCGTTGAAGGCGGATACATCATCTTTACTGCCTCACCTCGCAGAGGTGAGGAGGAGCACGACTCAAAGAGTGAGGTGCGAAGGGGGTTGCAGTGCCCCCTGTAACGACAAAAGTGCGGGAGATAAATTGATAGATTTTGGATGGCTCAATGTATATCTACAATTACAAAATTTTCAGCCAAGAATCGGTCTGAATTTTAGGACTCTAAAACCATAAATCAACAAAATTTTTGGAAATGCGAGTTGAATCATCCTTTTTGCTCATCTGAGGTCATCCCCAATCGGGAGAAGAACCTCGATTTTTATATGACTGAACTCATCTTCCGGTAACCATTCCTTGATGTTAACCGGCAGAAAATATTGTTGTTCGAGGTCACGACCCTTTGTAGGATACATCAGCGAGTGGTTGTACGTACTCCAGTAAAGTAATTTCGATTATATTTAAGTGATGCCCGTGGCGTTATGCAACAGCCACATTCCTATAATCAATTCCATTTTCCCGTACGATCTTCGCCTTCCTGATTAAAATTGTGAGGGAGAAACGGTTAAAAACCGGCATAACTGCAAGGACACAGGTAAAAAAATCACCGGTTATCATCAGGCAGCCGGAATTCTCCAGGTCCCCGCAGGTACCAGGATCACAAACCGGGCGCCTTTACCCGGCTCGCTATTCTCGGTGATGGAAATTCCGGTGATGGATAAAATCTCGCGGGAGAGGAATAGACCAAGGCCGGTACTTTTGCCAAATCCCCGGGTGAACAGCCGGAGTTTATCCTCTGCAGATATCCCGACCCCATCATCTTCGCAAATAATCCGGAAATTCTTCCTGTCTGTTTCACCGGTGATGGTAATCCGGGTAAGTGTCTCCCCATAGTTCCGGGCATTACTGATAAGATTGAAAAAGACTTTTTCAAGCATGGGGTCGGCATACACCTCGCAGGGAGGGACCCTGACAATAATCTGCGGTCCCGTATCTGTCTGGCACGTGACCCGCGAGAGAACATAGGTTACTTCCTGCCATCGCGGGATCTCGACACCAATGTTCTGGTATTCCCGGGCAAACTCGATCTGTTGCTCGATTTTTTTTGTTACCTGTTTTTCCTTTTCCACATACTCTGCCTGCTCGCGGGTGGTTGCGAGCGTTGCACTCATTTCAAGAAAGCAGTTCACTCCTGTGATCTGGTTGAGGATATCATGCCTCGTGATATTTGACATGAGGCTGAGTTTCCTGTGGGCATCTTCAAGTGAAGTTTCAGCCCTTTTTCTCCTTGTGACATCCATAAGGATAAGGAGGTAGCCATTTTTTTTGGGGAAATCAGGATTGAGCGGCATACAGTACGTATCGTAATACAGCGTCGTACCCTCTTCCCTGTTAAAGGCAATCTCAGCAGGGCCGCTGACCGGTTTTCTCTTACAGAGTTCAGAGAATGTTGTGCCATGGGGCAGGAACTCGTCCACATTCCGTGCAACGAGGACACGGGCCGGGGATGCAAAGACCGTTTCAGCCGCAGGATTCACCTCAATGATCCGGCCTTCGCTGTCGGTAACCACGACACCATCCGTTATTGTCCGGAACACCCGGGAATACGCAACCGGCGTGAGTGAGAAAAGCCGGTACTTAAGTATGCCAAATGCCACGATAATGCCCGACAGGGTAAACATCAGGGGTGTAAAATCCTGCCCCGGGAAAGGTCCGAGGGAAAATACATACACAATATTTGCTCCCGCCGGGATGACACAGGCAAGAAGGAGGAGGGCCATCTGGCGACGGTAAAGATCGTACGCCGTCAGGAACCCGCTGATTACAAGGGCAAGGCCGAGTATCGAGAGCGCATACGAATACCCGACATGAATCCAGAAAAGCGGCCCGTGCAAAAAGATCCAGACCACGAGTCCGTTTTCAATGACAGGCATAAAACCCGTATAATAGAGATGGTGCAGGGGGTTCGTCAGCACGAGAAGGACGGAAAGTGTTGGAATAATAAAGAAGAGGGGGATAGTTTTTTTTGTGAGATACCGGGAACCTCCCATGTAGTGCAGGACAATAAAGAACCACGCGACCGGGACAGTGACAATTCCCGGGTATTGAAGGCAGACAAAAAAGTATCTCTCTGCAAGCCCGGTGCTCATGATCTCCCCGATAGTGCCGGCCGTCCAGAGGGAGGCCGCCGCCATCAGGAGGGTAAAGTAGGGAGCAATGTCGGTCTTCCAGTTCCGCCAGCTGACGATGGCCAGTGTCGCCGTGATGCAAAGCGACAGCACAAACAGGATGAGAACTGGAGAGAACTGGAGGCCCATGGAACACCAAAAAAATATTACGTTTTTATGAGACTATCGGAATACTATCTCATTTCTTTTTGAGGGTTGAATATTTTTTGTATAAATTACTCACGCTTTTTATAGTGTCCGAAGTTTCTCCCCAAGCTTTGGCAGAAAATCTTTTTTACGCGACATCACGCCGGGAAGCCGGGCCGGCAGGTGTTTGTCAAAGAGTGCCAAAAGGAGCGTCGGGTCACCGGCCCCGTAGAGATCGCTTGCATCTTCCAGAACATTGGTGAAAAGCGCAAGCGAAAGATCTGCTTTGGAGCTGGCCCGGCTCTTTTCGAGTACGGTTGTAATTTCAGTGTTCCGTGCACGGTTCCACGTAAACGAGGGCACCATCACCTGCGCGATCTGCACGGTTTTTTCCGAGAGGGTAAACATCTTGGTATCCTTTGCAAGGAGCGCTTCGAGCGACATGCCCGAGAGATCCATGCCCCGTTCAAGGAGCGCAATCCCGAGCTTTTCCGGGTCTTCTTCGGCTATCGGGGAAAGGTACCTGATTGCCTTCTTGTCCTGGTGGGTTGTTGTCGACATCCGTAAGGCAAGAGTGTCAGAGAGGATGCCGCAGAGAAGGATGCCGGCAATCTCCCGGGATGGGGTGAGACCGGACTCCATATATTTCCTGGCGATAATCGTCGAGGTCGCGCCCACCGGATCGTTGAAGAACCGGATCGGCTTTAAAGTCGTGATCGCCCCGAGCCGGTGGTGGTCGATGATCTCGACCACGTCTGCCTCTTCGATCCCGGTGACGGCCTGCGAGGCCTCGTTGTGGTCGAGCAGGACAACCGAGCGCCGCACATCATCGAGCAGCGTCGTCCGTGTCAGTACACCAGCGAGCGTCCCGTCGCCCGTGACAACGCACGCGGCCCGGAACTTTGAACCGGCAACGACCTGCCGGGCATGGGCAAGGGTATCGGCAAACGTCAGGACTGGGACATTGCTCTCCATTAACTCGCGGGCGGGAAGCGAGAGGTTGATCATCTTCCCCACCCCGTATGCATCCAGATTCGTGGAGAGCACCGAGACGCCGCGCTGCTGTGCGGCAGTAATAACCCGGTCGCCGACCGGTGCGCCTTCCGCGATGATCAGGGCCGCGATCCCTGCCGAGACAAGGGCAAGCTGGGCCGGCTCGTTGTCGCCGACCACCGCGATGTCTTTTGCGGTCATCTTCGCGAGTGTGACATGCAGGGCATCGATCGCGATGTAGACCCGGCCTTCAAGGATCGGGTGGGCCGAGACGATGACTTCCGCGCTCAGGACCCGGGCGAGCGTTCCGATCGGCACCGGCGTCACCGCGAGCTCGGCAAGGTGGAGGGTCCCGATATACGCATTCGCAAGCGCGTGCTCGCCGATCATCCCGACCGGTTTTCCGGCCGCATCGGTGATGACGACGTTTCTTATCCCTTCCTGTGCCATGAGTGTCGCTACATCCACGGTCGGGACGTCCTCTGGCAGCGCAAAGACCGGCTTGTACGTGATATCGGAGAGCCGGGGCTCGACCGATGGCACAAAGACCGGTTCAGCGCTGCCGAACCGTTCGAGCATGAACCGGGACTCGGCATTGAGTTCACCGCACCGGGCCGGGACGTACCGGCCCGGCTCGGACCGGTTTTTAAAATCCGCATACCCGATTGCACTCGCAATGCTGTCCGTGTCGGGCTGGCGGTGGCCGAAGCAATAGATCTGGTTCATATAAAAACCCCTGATGGGTAATACGCAGTGTTATTGGAATAACTGAGGCGTTCAGGTTCATAAGGTCTGGCAGGATCCAGTGGAGACGGATTTCCCCGGCCAAACCATTATATCCCGATATGTCCTACTTGAGGAATAGTTCGAAACCGAACTATGAATATGACCGGCCTGTTTAATTTTTCACCGCACTGTGGAAAATCACGGAGTTTACTTGCGCTCTACATTCTCCATACGCTCCAGAACCGGCAAAAATCCGGGTACGAAATTCTCCGTGAGATTGAAGAGTTGACCGGCGGAGCATGGATCCCAAGCAAAGGCACCCTGTACCCCCTGCTCCACCAGCTCGAAGCAGAAGGGCTCATTACAGCAGACTCTGCTGACGGGAACCGGGCACGGACCGGTTTTACTCTGACTCCCGAGGGACGTGAGACTCTTAAAAAAATTGTGGCGATGAGCGGGGAGCACCACAAGAAGCTGGCGCACTTCCGGCATCTTTTCCTTGCGATCTTCGGAGGTGGAACCTGCCCGGAGAAGGAGCTTCTCTTTGAGATCCAGATGCTCGTTAACGACATGCCGACCGGAACCGAAAAAGAGGTTGAGGCGATCCTTGAACGCTGCCGCGAGGAACTAAAAAAGGTGTGATCTGATTTGACAATCGCAATACATGTCACGGACCTGACCCGGCGCTTTGGCGAACTCGTGGCCGTGGACAGGATCAGTTTTGAGATCGTACAGGGCGAGATCTTTGGTCTCCTTGGCCCGAATGGTGCCGGCAAGACCACCACGCTCTCGATGCTCTCGACCATGCTTGAACCTACATCCGGCACCGCCGAAATTATGGGTATCGATATCAAAAAAGATCAGGATGGTGTCCGGAAAGCGATCGGGATCGTCTTCCAGGACCAGAGCCTTGACGAAGAACTCACTGCGTGGGAAAACATGGACTTCCATGACCGGCTGTACCGGCTTCCAAAAGAGATCCGGGAGCAGCGGATTGACGAACTCCTCAAACTTGTGGAACTTTCTGACCGGAAAAATGATATCGTCAAGACGTTTTCGGGCGGGATGCGCCGGCGTCTTGAAATTGCACGGGGGCTCCTGCACCACCCGCAGGTCCTGTTCCTTGATGAACCAACGCTCGGCCTTGACCCGCAGACAAGAAACCACCTCTGGAAGTATATTGAGATCCTTGCAAAAGAGAAGAACATCACGATCATCCTCACGACGCACTACATGGAAGAAGCGGACCGGCTCTGCAACCGGATCGCGATCATTGACCATGGAAAGATTATCGCGCTTGACACGCCCGCACAGCTGAAAAATTCAATTGGCGGTGACGTGGTGACCATCCAGTCACCGGACCCGGAAAAGATCGCGACCACGCTTGTCGCTCCCTGGATCAGCAGGATCGAATCACATGATAAAGAGGTAAGGATCACTCTTGTAAACGCCGAGCAACACATCAGCACGATCGTGACACGCCTCAATGAAGAAAAAATTCCTGTCACGTCCATCTCTGTTTACAAGCCGACGCTTGAAGACGTCTTCCTCTCCTTTACCGGAAAGACCATCCGGGAGCGGGACGCAGACCGCAAAGAGGGGATGAGGATGCATTTCAGGATGATGAGGCATTGATCATGGAGATCATCTATACAATCTGGCTACGGAGCATGAAGCGGTTCGTCCGGTCCAAGAGCCGTATTTTCGGGAGCATTGCGATGCCGCTTTTTTTGCTCCTCTTTTTAGGTCTGGGTCTCAACTCGGTAGTCAATGCCTCATCACTCGGACAGGAATACGTAATGTTCCTCGTGCCGGGCATGGTCGCGATGAGCGTGCTCTTTTCCTCGATCTTTTCCGGTCTCCAGATCATCTGGGACAAGCAGTTCGGGTTCTTAAAAGAGACGCTGGTCGCGCCGGTGTCCCGGCTTGAGATCATGCTTGGTCAGACCGCGGGCGGGGCGACGACGTCGGTCCTCCAGGGTCTCATCCTCACGGTTTTCTCTGTCTTGATCGGCCTTCGTATCCAGAACCCGGTCGGATTTTTTATCGCGCTTGCGTTCATGATTCTGGTCGGGATCGGGTTTACGGCATTCGGGATAGCGATTGCATCCCGGATGGAGGACATGACCGGCTTTCAGCTGATCATGAACTTTGTCATCTTCCCGATCTTCGGGCTCTCGGGCGCACTCTTTCCGATCAGTTCCCTTCCCGCATGGCTCGTGCCGGTTACCCTGATGGATCCGCTTACCTATGGCGTGGAAGGGATCAGGTTCGGACTGACCGGTGTCTCGCAGATAAACCCGGTTGTGTGCGCTGCGGTGGCTGCCGGGTTTGCGGTCGCGATGACGGTGATCGGAGCGTTTTTGTTCCGGAAAATTTCAGTGTGAATGTCGCTTGCCGGTACGGCAGACCGAACAATTTTTTTTTACATTTCCTGCTCTGCCGGATGCCTCAAGAGTGGATTAAAACATATGTTGGATTTTTTAAGAACCTCATGCCAGAGGTCCTGACCTGTACCAGTAACCGGATTAGGATTCCAGTCCTTCTCAATTTTCACGTTGAAAGAACAACCACCAAAAATTCGTATGAGCCAGATCTGGAAGCGGGAGTATCCTTTTTGGCATGCTACCCTCCCTATAGTTGCAGGGAGGGGTACCACCCATTTGTACAAATGTGGCACCCCCCACTCCCGGGCCACAAGAAGGGGGTGGGGTATCATGCTTTTAAAAAATCGGTCGGGAGGTGGGGGTACCTCTCCTTTTTGGGAGCGGGGGGTACCCCCTTGCAAGAAAAGAGGCCCCTACCCCCCCAAGTCATCGGCCGGCAAAATATACCTTCAGATGATAACTCCACGCGAAGCACAGGTTTTGGAAATGCCGGAAAGGGGGGTAGGGGCCCTCTTATGCCCGGACAGGGGGGTGGGGGTATCGTGCTTTTAAAAAATTGGTCGGGGGGTCAGGGTACCTCCCGTTTTTGGGAGCGGGGGGTGCCACCTTGGGCTGGATAAGGGGGTACCCCCAATGGACCGGGAATCGCTTCGGCAAGTCATATTAAAATTCTGATGTTTGCAAAGGAAAATTTAGAGAAGTACTGGATCCGTATTCCTCCGCAAACACCCGATTGGCGAATTCTTAAAATTGACATAAACTCTGTCAACACAACAGACCTCTATCGTAGTTTGTTAAACCCCAACATTTATACGCTGATGAGGATATTCACACTCAAGTATATTAATCGAGAATCGCCGGGGATGCATTCTGATGGAAAAAACCAACGAACAAAAATCCTCTGTCGAATCCGGCATATTGGACAACGCTCTCGTCATGATAGCAGTCCTTGAAGAGAGAGGCCGGATCGTCTCGTGGAACCATGCCGCAGAGACCATTACCGGGTATTCTCAGCAGGAAGTAATCGGCAGTAACTTGATCTGGAAAAAACTTTATCCGGATAAGGATTACCGTACGGTTATTACCCTGAAAATTGCAGGCATTCTCAAAACAAAAAATTTTTTTGAAAATCTCGAAACCACGATCCGCACACGTTCAGGAGAATCCCGCACAATTCTCTGGAATACCAAAAAGATCCCAAGTGGTGACCTACCAAGAACCATTACAGTCGGCATGGATGTCACGAATGAACAGGAGGCAATGGCATTCCGCGGAAGTATCATCGACAATGCCTATGTTCTCATTGCCGTACTCGGACCCTTGGGAACAATCCTTGTCTGGAACAAAGCCGCAGAAAGGATCACCGGGTATTCTCCCGAGGAGGTAATCGGGCGACGTGATATCTGGAAAAAACTTTATCCCGATGCTGAATACCGCCGTGCCATAACGCAGAAAATTTCACGAATCATTTTTGAAAGCAATTATTTCGAAAACCTCGAAACCACGATCCTGACAAAAAGCGGCGACCGGAGGATCATATCGTGGAACACCCGGCAGATCGGTGCCGGTGGGATATATCACGAGATCGCCATCGGGAGAGACATCTCTGAACAGCGCAAGGCCGAAGAGGCTCTGATTGCGTATATGACCGAGATGACCATGCGGTTAAAGCAGCCGGTAGGGATTATCAGCAGCACCCTCCTTGAATCAGCACAGATGGTAAGAGAGGGCGTTCTCACCACGGAAGAGATTGTGCTGGTGCTTGAAGGGCAGGCCCGCAACGCCACCCAGATCGCAGCAAATATCCAGGAATTCCAGACTGCAATTGTCGACAGGGACCGATCAATTCCCGAAGCATACCGAAAATTCCTTGAAGGGTGATGCGGTGCCGGATATTTTTGACGTGCAGGATCTGGAACAGAAAAAGATCTTTTTGATCCTTGCCACACCCGGCATGATCCGCGAACGTAATATTGAGATTATCAAGGAAATATCGGCCCAGGGTTATCATACGGTTGTTATTACGACAAATTTTCCGTACAGTATCCTGGCAAAATTGTATGCCCAGAGCGGCATCCCGGGGGAGAGCGTCACATTTATCGATGCGGTTACCCGCAACTCTATTGGGAACGCTCAGAATATACCCGGGGTTGTGCGCTATATCAACAATCCGACGAATCTCACGGATATGGGTATCGCGGTCACTGAAGTACTCCACGAACATTCCGAAAAGAAAATCTGCATCATGTACGATTCCGTCAGTACCATGCTGATCTACCTTTCATCGGCAAATATTTCGAAATTCATCCATTTTGTGACCAACAAGCTCCGGCTCATGGATGTTTCCGGAATATTCCTTGCGGTTGAGAAAGGTCTGGACCCTATGCTGATGACGCAACTCACCACCTTTGTTGACAAAGTTATTGACACGGCATAACTCCTTAAACGAACCAGACTGCGAAACCCCGCAGGGAGAACGATATGTTTAGTCCTTTCCCGGACAATCTGTACGATCAGGTGAGATCATTGAACGACGAAATTATTGTTGTAAGTACTCCGTATCTTTCGGGTTACCGGATCACAAAGACACTGGGATTCACGTGGGGTCTTATTGTCCGGAGCAGGGGCCTTGGCCGCAACGTCACTGCATTCCTCCGCTCGCTTGCCGGTGGCGAGATCCATGAATACACCCAGCTTTTAAACCAGTCTCGGGAAGAGGCTCTCGTGCGTCTCAAGGATCATGCACCGTCGCTCGGAGCCAATGCGATTATCGGCGTTGCGTTTGATTCGTCAGAGACCGGTGGCGCCATGACCGAAGTTCTTGCATACGGGACAGCAGTTGTGGTCGAAAAGGACACGACGCCGACAAGCCCGGTCAGGCTCGAATAAGAAAAAACGGTCGATGATGTTTCGGGAAAACCCGGGGACCATCAGGGTGGATGTGAACTACGGAACGATTTTTTGTTTTTTATCGCCGGCAAAAGTAAGACCGGTAATCCGGATATAACGGTATCCGGCTCGTCCTGATGACAGGGTTTAGAAACATTCCCTGGAACCTTTTTTTTGGTTACCGACGGTTACCAGAATGGTCCGGCAGGGAAACACTAAATCGTGTGGGGTCACGTATCCTGACTACTCCGGAACGTCCGTATGTTCTTTCATTTTTCCGTAGAGCGGATCGCAGTTCTTTTTTCTTTTTATCGGAGCGTCCTGCCATCTTTGATTTTAATGAGGTTTTTGAAATTTCACCCTCCATGACCTGAGCATAGTGCTCATTACACAGGACAATGAGGGTATTTATGGGGTCATTCTCCTTTCTGTACTCGGGGCGTGCGATTGGGCTGAACAGGTAAATTTCAAGTTGATCGGGAGATATTTCAATATCGCAATATTCGCAGGTGCCGACCAGTTCCTTAATCCGGCTCTTTGTTTTCAAGGTTAATGTCATATGAGTTTTTGGCGGATTGTTTTATCTTGGTTCAAAATCTGCTGCCATCAGATTCTCCCGGTTTTCCCGGTTTTAACAGGATATGGTCAGTTCCCGCCGTCGTTCCAGAAATGAAACGACTGCGTGTTTGAAAATGCGTTTTGTATGGTCCCTTCTTGTATTTTGTTATTGTATGCGTCCACAATTTAAATCCGCTGATTAAATCCCGGGAACTTCCGGGGGGCACTCAAAGAGACACAATGATTGAAAACCATTTTATTACCGGCCTTTTAAAAAAAATGAATACGCACATAAAAAATCCGAATAATTGAGATTAACAATTTAATTCCGCTCCGTCGATTTTAGAACAGCCTTCTTTTTATTTCCACGTCAAGGAGCCCATATGAGAAAAGATCGGCCGTCCAGACGTGGCTAAATATGCCCTCACCTTTTACGACGTGAAAATGCCTTTTTGGAACCGAAATTCACCTGCATTTTCACGAAACCTGCCCGCAGGTTCTGACGCAGGGGATAATCCGGGTTCAATTTGGGCCCGGAATACTATGGCCTATATCGGCGGGCAGGATTCCTGCCGGGAATAATCCAATCCGGGAAAAGCCTCATAGCGGCCTTCCAGCCCTCTGCCAAGTATTCTAACACCTCCCAAAAACCGGGGTCCGTACAGGCCCGCTGTATTGCAGGTTCAAGTGGCCTTCACTTTGCCCGGTTTTTAAAAAAGAATACCGGAATATGGTTTGTTCCGTGGGCGTGGACAGAATTTCCTGTGGAACCGGCAAACGGGATCTTCGGATTGCCAATCCGGGGCCAATTGGGGCGTATTTGGGATACGGTTTTGTCATGAAAATTTTAAAAATTTCAGACGATAGAGCAGGCAAACGGAAATTAAGTTTGGAGTGTGAAATTTTCATTGCTTTGGTACGAAGTCTTTGACTTCATACGGGTTTTCTTATGACTTGTGAGATTTTCCTGTGCAGGTAATACCGGGGCACCGCTTACGCCCCCGGTTTTCAGGAACGAAAAAAAAGTTACTTGTTGATATGCACAATTTTTGCCGGGGGGAACCCGTTGAAGTACGTGGACGATGCATGGGAATAAGCCCCGATATTTACTGAGTACACGAGATCGCCGATCTCAAGTTCGGGAAGTTCTGCCGAGAGTGTGATCGTATCAAACGCATCGCAGGTCGGCCCGAATACGGCCGAGATCTGCGTCGGGCCGTCCTTGAATGCGAGCACCGGGTAGGTACAGTGGTCGAAGACCTGCCCCGAGTACGTGTGGTACACGCCGTCGTTGATGTAGTAGCAGGGCTTGCCGTCCCGGTGCGCCTTGCCCACAACTTTTGCAACAAGCGTGCATGCATTTGCGACAAGGAACCGGCCGGGCTCGGCAAGGATCTCCATGTCGGCCGGGAAGAGACGTGCGATCTCCGCGTTAAGTTTTACCGCAAGTTCTTCGATGGACCTGACCTCGGGGTTGTACTTCACCGGGAACCCGCCGCCGATATCGAGAATCCGGATCTTCTTGTCGAGCCGGCTCTCGCATTCCGCGATAATACTTGCGGAGATCTGGAGTGCCTCCACATAGTTCTCGAAGTTCGTGCACTGGCTGCCCACGTGAAAACTTAAACCCTCGACTACAAGGCCGAGGTCGAAGGCAGCGGCGATAAGATCCACCGCTTCGCCCGGGTCGGCCCCGAACTTTGACGAGAGTTCAACCATCGAGCCGGTGTTAGGGACCCTGAGCCTCAGGACAAGACCTGCCTGAGGTGCATGTGCCCGGATCTTTTTGAGTTCTTCGATGTTGTCGAATGTCACGAGAGGCTTGTACTGGTTGAGTTCTTCTAAGGTCTCGATGGGTTTGATCGTGTTTGCATAGATGATGCGATCCCAAATCCAGTCCTGCCGTTCCTTTGGAGGCAGGTCTTTAATGAACTGGTGCACGATCATAAATTCCGGCATGGAAGCCACATCGAAACTTGATCCCATGTCAAGAAGAGTTTTCACAATATCGGGATTCGAGTTTGCCTTGACCGCGAAATAGACCTGGATCTTCGGCATGAACTTTTTAAATTCCCGGTAATTTTCACGGATTTTTTCGTGATCTATAATGAAAATAGGCGTTCCATTTTCCCGCGCAAGCTGCTGCAAATACTGGAGACTTCCACGGTCTGTATGAGAGACCGCGTCGTCCCGTCCACATGTTTTCACAGTTGTGTCCACATCAGTTCCCCTTATTGTATGTATGTTGGTTCACCGGACAAATAAGAAGTTTTTGAATTGCCAGACATCTGACCGATCATAATTGTTTTCAGGGTTCTCCTTGAAGTAAACCGCGCGATCTTTTAAAGGCGTCCAGTCTGATGGCCCGGACACAAAGTCCCCAAGGTAGGGCTTTGCAATATTGAGCGCAAACTCGTGGGGCAGATCGTCGGGCAGGCAGAATCCTTTCTTCGGGTTCTCGATCATCCACATGACCGCGGAGACAATACCGAGCGCGACCTGGATGGTCGTCGCGTTCTGGCCCGGCGCAAGCTTCCGCGCTTCTTCAATGTTGAGGATGCTTCCCGTCCACCAGGACTTGTACGGATGGCCCATCAGGAGCGCGCCAAGGATATCGGAACCGGATGTGATCTCCCGGTCGTTCATGATCCGGATCCTGGGCTGGAGTTCGTAGTTCCTGCCCCGCAATTCGTGCAGCGATGCAATCGTCGCGTCACATGGCAGGTATGCATAGTTGACGGTCGGCCGGTAGATCGCCTTCCCGTCGTGCCAGACCGTCCACCGGTCGGAGATGCCAAAAGCCTCGCCGTGCCGGATCACCATGCCCACAATCTCCTCGTTCGGCACCCAGGACCGGATCCAGGTATTGATTCCCATGTAGGGCAGCATGATCGCATTTTTTGGCCCTTCTGTCGGCACATGTGCATTCGCGGGCAGTTCCTTCTCGTGGGTTCCCCAGCCGATCTCGGCCGGCGCAGTGCCTTCCTCATGCAGGCCCTCGATACACCAGGTACCGATAAACTCGTCCACCTTTTTGGGTAACCGCGAGATCTGCGTGTCGCGCTCGGAGCAGTGGATCACCTTGATCCCGACTTCCATCGCAAGCTCGGCAAAGCGCTGCTCTTTGATAAGCTCGACAAACCGTTTCGGGTCCTCGGCAATCCCGTCCACGATCATCTGGTTTGCGATATCCACGAGCCCGTGTTTTGTCATGTGCGAGATAAGGCCCGGGTTTGCCCCGTGATCGACCACGCAGGTTGTCGAACCCTTCCAGTCGCGGGTGAGCTCGCGCAGTCTCATCTGCCGGTAATACAGGGATTTTTCATACGGGCTTGCGGTAAAACGTACGCCGAGCGGGTCCCAGGACTCGACCGATGTGTTGGCATATAGCACGTTGTGGTCGTGACACCACTGGAGAATATCCCCGCAGTCGATATTCCATGCGAGGTCAATGAGGAGCCCGCCATCCGCGAGGTTCTCGGACAGGATAGTACTAAGGTTTTCGGGTGTGATCTTCCGTTTCAAAAATCGGAGACCCCGGGTCGTATACGCTTTGAGATCCTGGGATTTATCTTTAAAATCCACGATAGTGATATTGTCAAGCGGTATATTGACATGCCGAAGCAGGATGGGGAGCGTGCACCGGCACACAGAACCATAACCAATAATGAGTACTTTGTTTTTAAAGTCCATCCTAACCCTCCCGGGTTTTTATTTCGTGCTCTGTAGTAATCAGTTAACCTAAGAAACATGGGCCTGCTGGACCAAAAAGTCTTGAGGTACAGCGTCTCTTTACCATGTTCCAGTAATAACGTGTAAAGTGACAATTAAAAGATGGTCAGGCATGTATATCAGGCTTATTAAAAACAGCAGTTTTTCGTAGTAAAATCTACACGGATCTGCGCTCATTAACCGGCCTCTTCCAGATGGGAAAAACACAGGCACTCGTACGAAGCGGTTACTTAATTCTTGGAATAGTACAATATACGGACAGGTGAATTTTTGTCAAAACGGGCAGTTGACATTGTATTTCAGGCGACCTACACGCTCACCGATATCCGCATGATTCTACGGGAGACGGCGCCGACACACGAGCTGGATGAAACGCAGAAAGCAGAAGCGGCACGATTGCTCGAAAACCTCGAACGGCAGGTTGGCTCATTAAAGCAGGAGATGCTCTAAATGAAATGCGGGGCAGGAATCGAGGCCCGACAGGTCAACGAGCTTTTCATAAACGTCGATCCTATCCAGGCGGGGGGACGGCTCACGGGCGATGCGATAAAAGCGATTATCGCATACGGGGACGGGTACTCGGTCTGCGATAATTGCAGGAAGCCAAACCGGCTCGACTGCATTTCAAAACCACCGATTGCTGAATTTCACAAGGATGTTGCCGCATGGCTTGGCATGGATGCAGCCCGGATGATGCCCGGTGCCCGGCGGGCGTTCCAGGCAGTCGCCCATACGTACGTGAACAAGGGCGACCCGGTTCTTCTGACTTCGCTCTCGCATTATACCGAGTTCCTCGCGGTGGAAGAAGCGGGCGGTGTTGCCTGCGAGATCCCGGCCGATGCAGGGCACATAGTTTCGCCCGAAGCCACAGCGGCAAAGATCGATGAGGTGAAACAAAAATTTGGGAAAGCGCCGGTCCTTGCCTTTATCGATCACGTGGATTACCAATACGGGAACCTGCACGATGTTACCGGTATTGCAAAAGTTGCCCGTGAAAACGATGTCCCGATCCTCTGCAACGGTGCATACACCGTTGGTATCATGCCCGTTGACGGGAAAGCGATGGGTGTCGACTTTGTGGTTGGCTCGGGCCACAAGAGCATGGCGTCACCCGCACCATCCGGTGTCCTTGCGGCAACAGAAGAGCGGGCAAAGGAAGTGTTCCGCACGACTACGATCGAAGGCGACGTGACAAAGCGCAGGTTTGGCGTGAAGGAACCGGAGCTGATGGGCTGCACGCTGATGGGCGCGACACTTGTAGGCATGATGGCCTCGTTTCCCCACGTAAAGGAGCGAGTGAAGCGTTTCGATAATGAACTTGAAAACAACCGGGTCGTCATGAAAGCGCTGCTCTCAATTGACGGGACAAAGATCCTCTCCGAGTACCCGAGAAAGCATACCTTAACACGGGTCGATACGACCGGTTCGTTTGACAAGGTTGCAGAGACGCACAAGAAAAAGGGATTCTTCTTCTCGTCCGCATTAAATGACAAGGGGATATTTGGCCTCATTCCCGGAGCGACCCGGGTCTGGAAGTTCAACACATACGGGATGACACCAAAACAGGCCCGGTACCTTGCCGATGCGTTTGTGGCGGTGGCACAGGAGAACGGGCTCGCGATAAACCTGTAACGTTTTTTTGTTTCCCGCTGCTTGTCGGGAACCGGTTATTTTGCCGGTGCTCCCGAACCGCCAGCCCGCATACAGCAAAAGATCATGGGGATTTTTTACCGGGTTCCCCGTACAGTGCCGTGTCAAGAAACGCGATCGCACCATAAATGATGGCCGGAACAACCAGCAGTGCACTGTCAGTGATGACAATATCGAGCAGCATCTGCGATCCTTCACCAGCATACGCCCGATCCCCGCCGATGATGCCGAGCAAGGCAAGGATAAAGAATGTTACAATGCCCGCAAAGAGGATGACTCCATATGGCGGGCTCCGGGTAAAGTATTTCTCGAAAAGCGGGAAGGAGACGAGCAGGAATGATGCATACAGCAGGAAGCCAGAGATCATCATGAAAAGCCAGTGCTGCTGGTAGGATTCCGGGGTCTCAGGATGGCCGAAGAATACGAGCGAAACGGCAAAGGTAGCAACTGCAATAATAACAGGGATGAGCCAGCGGATCGGTTTTTGCGGGACCTGTTCGAGCACAAACCGGATCCCCGCCGCGAGTAGTCCTGCGGGAAGGCCGATCATCATGGCAAGGAAAAGGGCGAGCATCACGTTTCCCGGCTCCAGAACGATCATCAGGGTAATTTTTCTTGATCTGTCCAGAAAAGCATTTGCGATCCTGTCGCGAGTATCGGATGCCCAAGGGATCCAGCTGGTGCTCTTTTTCCGGCACTGGTTTTATCACCAAGCGCCCACCAAACGAGAGTACCACTGGGAAAAATTGCCGGGAGGCACGATGCTACCATGCTTAAAAAATGCGACCTCACGAAAAAAACCGATGAAAAAACCTTTGCCGTAAAGATCGTGCCCCTCCAGCAGCGGCTTGGCGAGCTCCAGCGGCAGCTGCGGGACGAGAGGATCCCGGTTATTATCGTCATCGAAGGCTGGAATGCCTCCGGGATCACGATGACAATCCAGGAACTTATCCGGTTCCTGGATCCCCGGGGGTTTACCCTCTCCTCTATTGGGGTGCCAACCGAAGAGGAACAGAAGCATCCGCTTATGTGGCGGTTCTGGAACCGCATTCCTGCGGCCGGGAGGATCGGGATCTTTGCCCGGGGCTGGTACAGCCGGGCGCTTGCCGAGGAGACCGATGGGCCGGGCTGGGAACAGCGCATGGACCGGGCCATCGGTTCCATCAACCGGTTCGAGCGGGAACTTTCAGATGACAGGACCATTATTGTCAAGATATTCCTCCACATCAGCAAAAAAGAGCAGAAAAAGCGGCTTCTTTTACGGGAGACTAACCCGCTCACCTCATGGATGATCACAAAAGGCGACTGGGACTTCCACCGCGAGTATGATGCCTACATCCCGGTCTTCGATGAGTTTTTGAAAAAAACCGACACGCCCTGCGCACCGTGGACGGTGATCGGGGCTACCGATGCAAACCACACACTCCTCACGTGTTATCAGACTGTTGTAAAGACGCTCGAAAAGAACATCCCTGTGATCCTTCAGAAGAAAAAGAGCGGGAAGGAGACCCGGTCCCGGTTCAGCCCGGTGATCGTGCCGGTCACCCGCAGGTCTGCTGCACCAGACCTCCGCGAGAAAAAAGAGTACGAGGCCCGGGTCGCCGCTGCCCAGAAAAAGGTGCGGGATCTCCAGTATCTCCTCTACAAGAGAAACATCCCGCTTGCCATCGTTTTCGAAGGCCGGGATGCCGCCGGGAAAGGCGGGACAATCATGCGTCTTGCCCATGACCTGAACCCCCGGGACTACAGCGTGATGCCGGTTTCAGCCCCGAACGATTACGAGAAGGAGCACCACTATCTCTGGCGGTTTATCCGGAATTACCCGGCGGCAGGCCACATCACGATCTACGACCGGAGCTGGTACGGCCGGGTGCTCGTGGAACGGGTCGAAGGGTTCTGCACGAAGCAGGAGTACAAACGGGCATATTCCGAGATAAACGAGATGGAAGAAGAGTTCCGGAACTGGGGCGGCGGCCTGTTGAAGTTCTGGCTGGAAGTAAGCCCGGAGGAGCAGCTCAAACGTTTTGAGCAGCGTGAGACGGACCCCTTGAAGCAGTGGAAGATCACGGATGAGGACTGGAGGAACCGGGAGAAATGGGACCTCTACGGGGAGGCCATCGATGAGATGTTTGCAAAGACAAGCACGAAATACGCGCCTTGGACTGTGATCGAGTCCGACGACAAGTGGTATGCCCGGACAAAAACGCTCGAAACGGCTGTCGCTTACTGTGAAAAACTGCTGGAATAACCGGCCGGTATGCCGGTTCACGTATTTTTACTTTTTATCAGGGACTTTCCCGTTCTCTGCGGTCACGTACTGAACGGATGCAAGCACGGTGTCAAGCAGCCCGTTTATTCCCATCTTGTCTTCGCTCTCGCGCACCGCTTCAAGGGTCGCCGCGGTCGCCGGCATCTTCGGCACCGCACGGCAGGCAAGGTCGCCCTGCTTGTCCATGAACGTCCCGATCTTCCGGGCGAGTGTGATCGTCTCTGCTTTGTCGTAGGTGATGAGCGGGCGGAGCACCGGGACGGTCGTTGCATCGGCAATCACCGCAAGGTTTGCAAGCGTCTGGGACGCGACCTGGCCGAGGTTTTCCCCGGTGAGGATCGCCTGCGCCCCTTCCTTTCCGCAGAGCCGGCCGGCTGCCCGAAGCATGAACCTCTTGCAGAGGACGCAGCGGAACCGGGGCGGGATGCGGAGTTCCTGCATCCGGTCGTAGAACGGCTCGCTGTTCGCGATCACCATCTGCACCGGGTTTCCCGGGCACCAGAGCGAGAGCCGGCGGAGGTTCTCGATCGCGGTCTCTCTCACATCGCCACCGGCCCACCGGCCGCCGTCCATGTGCAGGTACGCCACTTCGCAGCCCCGTTTCATCGCAAGCCACGCGGCGACCGGAGAGTCGATCCCGGAGGAGAGCAGCGCAAGCATCTTTCCCTGCGAGCCCCACGGGAGCCCTCCCGGTGCCGGGACCCGTGAATCGTAGACAAGGCCCCCGCAGTCCCGGGCTTCCACAAACAGTTCATAGTCGGGATGCGTGAGATCGACCGTGAGCCCGGGGATTGCATCGTATATGGCAGAGCCGACATACTCGCCGAGTTCCTGGCTGTTCATGCCGGTCTTTGACTGCCTTTTTCCCCGCACGGCAAACCGGCAGGGCGCGTGCAGGTTTTTTTGTGCAAGAGCAAGACCGGCATCCCTCAGGGCATCCGGTTCGGCAGCGACAAGCGTGCAGACGCTCGTGTCCACGACGCCGAACACCCGGGAAACGATCCCGGCAATCTCTTCAGGCCGGTCGCCGAAAATAAAGATCCGGCCCCGGGGGCTCTCGAACCGGCAAGTGTAGCCTACTGCTTCCAGTGCCTGCCGGATATTGCGCAGGAGCAGGCCGATGAAATGGTATTTTACCGGATCGCTCTTTAAGAAAAGCTCGCCATACCGGACCATCACGACCTTTTCCGGTTTATCCCCGCAATGCCGCTCTGCCATGATCACTCCACATAGTGGAGCGGAAAAGGTGATAACCGTTGGCAGTCGTGGCTTGGGCTAATCCGATCAATTCACGCCGTTTTAAAAAGTGCCAAAGATAACGAAACTCTTTAATCGGGAGAGAGAATAGTGTACTGAAATGGCGAAAAAGGCGAGTAAAAAAGCAGAAGAGGAACCGCTCAAGTTGTTCTACATTTTTTATAATCAGGAGCGCTGGGACAACTGGGTAAAATCTCTTGGTGAGGCCAGTTTCGAGGTCGACCCGAAAAGCGAAGAAATGCCCGAGGGGTTCCGGGTGCTCGACAGTTTTTCGGTCGACATCACCCTTGCGGTGCTCAAGATCGTGAAGTTATACCAGAATAAGCGCTTCTCCCAGGAGGAGGCATTTAACCGGCTCGGCCAGGTCGAGGCCATTGTCATGTCTCCCGCCCCCAAGGGTGACATCGAGGAACTTATCGAGCTCCTCCAGCTCCCCAAACTGTGCCTGTTTACTTCCTGCCGGAAATATCTTGGCGGGGAGTTTGACAAGGATATAAAGACGCTGGTAAAAACGGGCAAGGGGCAGATCGAGAAGGACATGGAGGGTGCACTTGAGACAGCCGCAAATATCGGGGCCGCCGTGATCGACGGCGCTGCCTGCTGCGGGAAGTATGTTAAGGACGACCTTGAAAACCCGACCCTGTTTGACGAGTGGCTCATCGAATGCGAGCGGATGTTCGAGGCGATGGCCACGTTAAAGAACTTTGACGAGTCAACAGGAGAAGACGATTGATCGCCGATCGGGCACGGTTCCGTCACGCAAAAAAGATCGAACGGCTTGCCGGCTACCGGGTGCCCGACCACGCTTTTTACCCGGTGATGCTCGAAACCATCACCACACGTTTTAATTTCGACGCGCTTGACTTTGCCATCCGCGAGCAGCTCCTTAGTTTTTTCAATGATTTTCTCCGGTGCAAGTGCAAGAACTCGCCCCTGTGCGGCTGCCCGGAGAAGAAATTTGCAATAAAAGTCCTCGAACTGCGCGAGAACGGTCTCGACCACCGGCAGATCGCGGCGTACCTGTCGGACGAGTACGGCATCGAGATCTTTCCTGCGGACGTGCTCTCGTTTCTGGAAGAGTCCGTGCATGTGCTCGAAGCAATAGCGGATGTGGCACACCTGCAGAGGCAGGATGCCCTTGCTCAAAAGACCGTGGATCATATCCGGCTCATCGAACGATAGGTTGTATCGCTTTTTTATTAAAAAAAAGACGCGGCAGCGCATCCCGGCGGCCTGTTTTCCGGAAAGTATTTATTTAAGGATCAAATTCCGGAGGAAAGCATTTATTCCATCCTATAAAAACCCGGGGATCATACAAAAAGCGGACTGCAGAGACAACAAGAAGAGATCGCATTGATCCTTCCCCGTAAAAAAATACGGGCACGGTTGTTATGCACATACCTGCGACAAGGGGAATTATCCCCGGAGCATCCGCCAGGAAGTATCAGAATGAATGCCGAAATAAGCAGCCTGACTAGCCAGGCAAAGGGTTATGCAGAAACGCTGGACGAACTCCGCAACGAGATGAAGACCGTCATTGTCGGCCAGCGGGACGTGATCGATCGTCTCCTTATCGCACTCTGTGCCGACGGCCACGTTCTCCTTGAAGGAGTACCGGGGATTGCAAAGACGCTCACGATCCGCACCCTCTCGCAGTGCATTGACTGCAGTTTTGTCCGGATCCAGTTTACCCCGGATCTCCTGCCTGCCGATATCATGGGGACGAAGATCTACAACCAGAAGGACTCGACCTTCTCAACG
>Ga0172381_10000406_pt1 | contig 51478 bp, 33 predicted proteins | sample Leawel6488metaG_FD_119754 | JGI IMG/M metagenome (GOLD analysis project Ga0172381, IMG submission 119754) | Leachate microbial communities from a municipal landfill in Southern Ontario, Canada - Leachate well 64-88 metaG | ecosystem: Engineered > Solid waste > Landfill > Unclassified | place... | reverse complement strand
ATCTACATCTACAGCGGGATCAGCGGGAATATAGCGGGTAATGGTGGAATGGGCATACGCGTAATTGGCAAAAACGCTCAACCAGGTCACAGGCTCGATATCCAGATCGAATTCCATCCCGTAAATATCGACGCGGCTGATATTTTGTTTCTGAAAGACCGGGGCTTTTTTATATCCCATATTGACCGAATCGCCGGTGCTTACATAATACATGAAGTCATGGCCAATGGAATAATAAAAGGAGGGAGCCAGGTGAAGTTTTTTAAATAGCGCCAGGTCGGCCCCTGTCTCGTAATTATCGAGGATCTCGGGATTAAGCGCCGGATTTGAAATTTTAAAACCGTTGCTTTTTTTTCCGGTCCGGCAGAGATCATCCAGGTTGGGGGCCCTGAAACCACGGGCGATGGTGATATAGATGCGGTTTTCCGGATTAAAGCGATATTGAACGGAGAATTTAGGATCTGCCTGAAACCAGCTATGCCGGGGAATAAGCGTATCCTGGTAAGGGACCATGTATTCGATGGAATAGGAGGGGTTTTCGATGGTGAATAATCCGTTGTGGAATACCGCGTAATTCAACCTGATACCGATATCAAACTGCAACCGGTTCTGAACAAAACGGAAGGCATCCTGGATGAAAAAGGCATAATTTTCCATCTTCCCTTTATTGGTAATGAGGTCGGTGGCCGTGTAATAGATATCCTGGCCATCCACGCTTCCCTGCTTGAATTCAAGGCCGGTGGTTACCTGCTGGAATTTTCCAGCGACCAGGTCGAGGTCAGCCGTAAAGCCAAGGTCGGACCGCAGCGATTTGACAAGATAAAGGTTGTATTCGGCTTCACTCATGTATTCGTTGACCCGCTGGAAATGTTCGTTCAGGGAATAGGCCATAACATTCCAGGAGTTATTTTTATGATTTCCATGGTATTGTATGGATGCCTGCCAGGTGCCATGTCGTTCATAAGCCCCATCCACTTCGTAGATCTCAATGCCCCGTCCGCGTTTATCGTTGAAGAAACCAGCGCTGGCCTCGACCGAATGCTCATCGTTGAACCGGTACCCGGTTTTTATCCCGATAGACGCTTCCCGCAGGAAAGTGTTGACCGTGAAAGTATCGCCCGGTTCAAGATATTCGGGGATCTCGGCATTATAACCATCGCTTTGCCTGTAAAATCCATTCAGATCATAATAAAATCCCCTGGAAGGCCGGTGGGGACCTAAAATCCCGTTGAGAGCATAACGGAATCCAAGGGTATTGAAAGCGCCATACCCCAGGGTTGCAGATCCGGCAATTGGCTCAGTGGCTTTCCGGGTCCGGATATTGATCACCCCACCCATGGCGCTGCTCCCATATCTTGCGCCACCAGGGCCTTTTGTCACTTCGATCTGTTCCACATTTTCACGGTTTATCAGGTTCCAGTTCACCGAACCTTCATCTGATTTGTTGAGCGGCATATTGTCCACCAGGATCAAGGTCCTGCCCTGATCGTTTCCACTTAAACCACGAAGGGATACCACGGTGTTGTTGGAAAATACACCCATGGTACTGCTCAGATTGACCCCTGAGACATAATCCAGAACAGAGGTGATATTCTGGCCGGGATTGTCAGTGATGGTCTGTGCCGAAATGAGGTCCATCCGGTGAGGCACATCCTGCTCTGTCTGATCAGGTCTTGTCCCGGTTATTTCGACTTCAGCAGCTTCATAGACCGTTTGCTGGAGTGAGAAATTGAGCGTTGCTGTTTGCCCGTCAGTATATTTGATGATTTTTTCTATTGTATTATATCCCAGGTAAGAGGCCCTGATACGGTACTTCCCGGCGCCCTGGATCCTGAGGGTATATCTGCCCAACGAGTCGGTGATGGCCCCCTGGCCTGTTTCTTTGACCAGTACATGGGCGCCTGAAAGAGGTTTCCCATCAAGTGAAGTAGTGACCAAACCGGTTATCTTCCCACCGGCAAAAAGAAAAGAGGAAGGTAACCAAACCATAAAAAGAAGAATTCTGAGATACCTGAACCTGCCCTTCATGGTTTTTTACCGTCCTCTTTCTTTTTTCTTTGAATATTGAGTCCACTCCTGAAAACCACTTTTCACCGTCAAGTTGCTAAGGAGCAATATTTTAAACAATTGAATGTGATATATTTATGTCTTTGCGGATGCGTGAAAAAAGTAATTATTCTATTACAAATTTCTGGGTATAATCTTTATCATTGTCGGCAAACCTTACCCGGAGGAAATAGATCCCTTTTGAAACACCTGACAGGTTGATTTTATTGATCAGGCCTGGTTGTTCATTGGTATAAACGGATTTTCCGCTTGCATCCAAAACATTGATGGATGAAAGGGGCTGTGTGGATTGAACCGAAAACGAACCCCGGTTGGGGCTTGGATATAGGGAGATACGGTTGGTGAAAACCACCTCATCAACTCCCAGTGTACTTTGGGCTGTTACCAAAATATCATCAATCATTGAAACACCTGCCTGGGCAACCGTTCCACCGCTAACATCCGTATTGGAATTCATCAGCCAGCGGAGATAAACTGAGGAAGTTCCCTGTCCGGTGATGGGGACTTCCAGCTTATTGATAACGCCGGTTGTCCAATCATTGCCCAGGGCTATGGTCCCGCCCGTGACATCTACATAGCTGGAACTGCTGAGCCGCCACTGGAGTTTAAAATCACGGGGGCCATCTGTGGAACTTTTTTGTTTTGATGAAACTTTAAAGTTCTTATAATCTGCAGCTTTAAATTTGACAGACCAGAACCTTACTGCGTTTCCGTCCTGCCAGCCCGATGTAGCTGCTGCATAAGTTGTAGCCCCCTCGGTAAATACGATGGAGTTGATGGTTGAATCAGTTGTTGGCGTCTGGATCAATTGAAAGCGGAGGTCATACCCCTTGTTCTGGTCGGTTCCGAGGTCGGCGTTCAGGCTGTCGGGCCCGCTGTTCACGGGGAATGTCCAACCGGTAATGGTGTCCTGTGCCATAAGCGTGGTCATGGAGAGGGCGAGAGCAAAGAAAAGTAAATGTTTTTTCATACACGTTTTTGTTTGATTGTTAATATTAGTCTTGATTTACATTGGTTTATCATTGTTGGATCTTCAACGCGAATTCTATCTTTCCTGCAGGATCATGATCGGCGCTCAGCACTTTGATCAATCCCTTTTTTCCTGAAGCGGTCATGAAAGGGATTATTTTGCCGGCATCGGCCCATTTGAATTTGCGTTTTCCCCATACATCATCGTACGAAACGATCAGCAGGCTGTCGTTGTGGCAGGCATCAAAACTCGAGGCGGGAATGGGATCCCCGTCAACGCTTACATCCCATTTCGTGTAACGGAGGGTGGTCCACTGGGCAAGCTGCGGATAATAGGTTGTGATCCCTCCGCCCAGCTCTCCGGGGGAGGACAATGTCGGGGAAGGGGTGTTGTCGTCGTTGAAATAATAAACGACAATGTCGATCAGGGACTGGTCAAGGGCAGCGGAATCAGCAAAAAAGACTTTCCCGGTGGCAGGGATAAGGAATTGGCCACAGGTAGTATTATTCTGGTACCCCATTACGATCTTACCATAATCCCAAATACCTCCCCAGGTTGAGTTTGGATCCTTTAAAATGGTAATCGCCGTAGTGGCAAAAAGGCGGTTTTTATCCATCACCTGAATTGTCCATCGAACCTGGTCTTCAACGCCCTGATAAAAAGTTTCATTGATGGTGAAACCCGTTGAATTGAGGCCTGAATCCAGAACAACTTTAACAGCGCCATCCGGCATGATCTTTTTAACTACAAAATTTGTGATGTTGGCGTCGGTTGCTGATGCCGTGATACCGAATTTAAGCGGACCGCCAACTGCCACGATGGCCCCATCGGGCGTATAGCCGCTGCCTGTTTTCAGGGAAATAACGGGGGGCTGGGGATCTTTATCTTTTTTACATCCCGGCAAGGTGAACAGGATCGTCAGAATAGCGAGGAGAATAGCGTTGCGAAATGTTTTCATGGGTTATATTGGTTATTATTTATTGTTTTCTGGCAAAGGGTTTCAGGGCATCCGGAAGTTTATCCCAGTTTTGCGTGGGGAGGGGCAGTACCGAGGGTTGGCCGTTCCGTTCCATAATGGCCATTCCCTGATTCTTTGTGAGAAGGAATTTCAAAAAGGCAGTAGCCGCGGCTTTATTGGGGGCATCGCGGAGGATGGTCACACCATAGATCATCGGCTCTCCTTTTACCACCTCTTTCTGACCGGGTCCTTTCCCGTTGATCTCGGTGGAAACTGCAGCATACTGAGTGGCAAAAGCAGGGTCCTTCAGGTTTACTTCATCAGGCAATACCAGGTATTTTAATTTATGCTGGATGGCAACCGACCGGTAGATAAAAATGTAGTCGATACTTTCTGATTCAATGAGGGGTAACAAATCGACCTCTTTGGGCCGCATGTAATTCCTGTCTTTATTCATGATCCGTTGGGCCAGTCCCGGTTTCCTGTAATATTTTTCAGCCAGTTGCAAGGATAAAACCGTACGATATCCACAGGGGTCGGCATTGGGATCGGCCCTGCCAAAAGCCACATCGGGTTTCATCAGGATATCAATCCAGTTCTTATTGTTGATCTCGCTGGCATAACGCGATTTTTCATTATAAACTATGGATAGTTCATTGCTCACAAAGCGGATGTTCCAGTCTGCATATTTCGGGATGAGCATATTATCGATCACGGCATAATCAGCAGAGGCCAAGATATCACAGGGACGGTCCAGGTCGGTGATTTTACGCGCCGAGGCAACACTTCCCGCGGCTTCCATAAAGATCTTTACATCGGGGTATAGTTTATTGAAAGCGCTGGCTACTTCTTTCATCGGCATAGAAAGGCTACCGGCATGGAAAATGATCAGTTCCCCGCTGATTTTCTGTGATTTTTGCTGTGCAAAAACCCCGGAGGCAAAAAGGAGGGGAACAATCAGGCAAATGGTAATCTTTCGCAGTTTCATCTGTTACTAATTTGTTTTTTAATGGTCATATTGAATATCCATAATTAACATTCACGGTTTGCATGAGTTTTGTCCTTATGGATATTTCATTTTTTCAATTCATCAATAAATTTTTTAAAACCTTCAGCGATCTGGTCATCTACCGATTTATGAAAAACGTCAAAGGCGCGAACCAGACGGCGTCCGTCATCGGTAAGGACAGTCTTACCGCCTTCGCTTCCTCCCCTGTAAGTTTCAAGCAAGGGAAAACCGAAGAATTTCTCGATCTTCTGCAGGTTGCCCCAGGTACGGCGGTAAGTATATCCGAGCCCATCACAGGCAGCCTTGAGGGATCCTTTCTCGTCAATGAGCTTCAGCATCTGCCATTTTCCATCACCGAGGATCCCGTTCTCCTTCTCATCCGAAAGCCATAACTTGTAATGCAACCGGATGTGCTCTGATTTTTCGCTGAATTTTGTTTCCATGTGATCCCGGTGGGTTAAATGAAAAACAATATAGATCCTGCCAGTAGGTTTGCTACCCGGAAGAATTGCAAAATTAAAAAAAGGGACGATATGTCACATGATGCATATCCCTTTTTCAGAAAGAATTATAGGAAGTACCTGGAGAATCGGCGACAAAGGACCGTAAAAAAGATGCACGGTAGATGAACCCGTCTCCTTTGAGATGGAGTGTTACAATTGAACCGTCGGGTTGTTTGCATTGAACAGGGGTGGGACTCGCTGTTATGGCTTTATGGATTGTAACCCGTTTGTTTGTCAGCGGTTACCGGTTTTATATATTCCTGAGTTTTTCTGATATAAATCAAGCTATTGCAGTGGCGCTACCACTTCGATGAGTTCGGGTAAATCCATTCCAAGTTTTTTCAGATGTTCTATCTTGGGAACCCCGTTTTTATTCCATCCACGGCGTTCATACACGGCGTCCAGGAGTTGTTCATACCTGTTTTCGCGATAAGCGCGCAGGGCTTTCATTTTTTCCCCGGTGGTTTTACCGGCAGGATCAAATCCAACCTGTTCGAGGAGTTGTTTGTCGTATCTTTCAGCGCGGGATTCATATTCTTCCTTTGTTACAGGACCGCAAGCCCGGTAAGGCTGTGCATCGTGTTTCCGCAAACCGTATCCACGGCGGATGTTAAAGATCCGCTGGAAATTATAGACCCTTTCCGACATGCGGATGATTTCGTCTTTATCAATGTTCGCCCCGGTGACTGCATTGAAGATGGTGACATAGTTGTCAACATGTTCGGGGACTTTGGCGGGTTCGGAAGTTTTAGCATTATCTTCGGGTTCCACATCGTTCCATGGAAGTTTGCATAATCCAGCCAATCCGAACCAGGTACGAAACATGGGGAAATAGTGGAGCGCTTCGGCTTTTTTCTCAAAGGTAGGGATCTGGTTATTCACCATATCCATGAAGATAAGCCAGGCCTCATCATGCTGCGGGCCCTTGTTTGTCATGGCGTATCCACCTTGTTGTGCCAAAGATTCTTTGGAGACATACTGCGAATATTCCAGTCCTTTGTTTTCCATTCCGATATCCTGCAGGAACGCGGGATCACCCCAGCCATTTTTCGCGAAGAGCGCTTTCATTTTTCTGACGCCCTGGCCGGCAATCAGGCCGAAACCTTCACCACGCGAAACCTGATGCAATAATTCCATGGCGCTGTCGGCATTCCCGAAATTGAGTTTTAGGCCGCCGGTCCGTTCATCGTTCAGGATCCCGTTCTCATAACATTCCATCACGAAAGCAAGGAGGGTCCCCCATGAAATGGTACATATCCCGTAAGTATCGCAATAAAAATTGGCTTCAATGGTATAATCGGGATTAAAGATACCGGCAACGGAGCCCAATGAAGAGGTGGTTTCATATTCGGGCCCATCCACAATGACCTTACTTCCCTTATAGGGCCCTGTCCGGAGTTCATAATTATCCACTCCTTTGGCGCAGGCCATATTACAGCCAACCCAGCAACCATCGGGAACATTTTGCGTGAAATAGGATTTCCATACATCGCCCCTGATCTTGTAAGCGTCGGGGTGGCTGCCGAATTTGAAATTTTTGACCGGGAGGAGGTCATAATCATTCATGATATGAGTGAGGTGGGCAGTGCCTTTCGAACGCATTTCGCATTGTTTGTCGTCGAGGTCGCGCATCTCCTTGTTAAACCGCCGGCCTCGTTCCTGGATGGCTTCGAGGTTCACTACATTGTTCCGGTTACCGCCGATGGTTTTTACATGGGCCACAACGGCTTTGATCTTTTTATCCCGCAGTACGGTCCCAATCCCTCCACGGCCGGCTTGTTTCAGGCGGATTTTCTTCCGTTTTATATCATAGAAGGAAAAGTTGAGCATGCCGATCAACGAATGCTCAGCCGCGGTTCCGGCTGAAACGACAGAAACATTGTATTTATCTTTTTCATTCTGGGGATCAGCCATCATATCATGCAACTCTTCAGCTAAAATATGACTGTCCGACGGAAGGTCCCCGGCTTCGTAAATCTCGATTACTTCGCGGGCTTCTTCGAAAACGATCATGACCTCCTGATCTGATTTCCCCTGGATCTCAATGGCATCAAAGCCGCAGAATTTCAGAAAAGGGCCAAAAAAACCGCCAACATTTGAGTCGATGACTATATCAGTTTCGGGACTGATGGCGCAACATAATGACTTTCCCGTTCCTGAATACTGGGTGATCCCGCAGCAGGGCCCACCGGAGATGACGATCTCATTTTCGGGATCATTCCATTTTGTATCGGGTTTTGTGGCATCCCATAACAAACGGAGGTCAAATCCCTTTCCACCGGTAAATTTTTCTTTCATTTGTTGTGAGACCGGCTTTTCCCTGATTGTATGATCCCCAACGTTAATGTATATCGTACGGTTATTATAACCTTTATCGATCGGGGCCCAGGTATATTTATACTGCTTCAGCAGCTTGTGCGTGGTTTTATAATCTGCGAATGTCATAAAGAAAGTTTTGAGTATCAGGAAGCAAAAATATAGAAAAAATTGATCTAATTACAAGTGGATCAAAAAGTTCGATGTGTTATTTTTTGCATATCGGAAATCCCTCATCCGCAACCCGATATCCGTCATCCGTCATTCATCATCCCGCATCCGTTTGTCTAACTTCTTCCCAGGTCTTCCTCCTCGGGGTACGACAGATCGGTCCAGCTATACAGTCCCTGCATCAGCCGGTCCCTTTTTTCCTGGGGCGTAAGACGCTCATAGGCTTCGCGTGCTTCGCGTGCTTTCCGGCGTTTTTCTTCTTCAATCTGATAGATATTCTCGGTATATTTTTCTTCTACTGTTTTCTGGAGAAAGTCGCGTGCAACGGTGGGGAAAAGTTCAAGCAGGAGTTCGTCTTTTTCGTTTTCAGCTAACTTCATATCGCCATATTCTTCAAATATGGTATTTTCCTGTTTTTTATAATTCCGGTTATCGTAAGGCGTCTCTTCCCTGACCCCGGTAAGTTGTTCCCTGAAATCAGGATCTACCGGGATGGGGGTCCTCCCATAAATCCCTTTGACAAGGTTTACAAACTGGATCGATTTAGTGGTAAAAAATGGCAGGTCTTTATTTTCGTCGATCACACAGTTCACGGCCTGGACACCGACAATCTGGCTGGTCGGGGTAACCAGTGGAGGGCAGCCTGATTTGATCCGGACAAGAGGGACCAACTCGAGTACATGGGGGAGGAGATGGTCCAGCTTCATCTGTTTTAACTGGGCTAACATATTCGTGTACATTCCTCCCGGTATCTCTGCTTTTCTAACCATTTCATCCGGTTCCGGGAAATTGAAGAATTTCTCAATTTCCTGACAGGCTGACAGAAGTTCTTCTTCCCGGTCATGTTTGGCCATATAAATCGCTTTTACAAACAATTTATTGATTTCTTTGGGAAGTTTATCTTTTGTAAAATCAAACTCAGAGGGAAAGGTTTTGCAGGTGTCGAATGGGGCAAGTTCTTCCCGAATGATTTTAAGTTCCCTGTTGATGGCTGATACCGCCTCGGGATTGACGCCGGTTTCGATGCCCATTTTCTGACAAAAGATATGGATCAGTTCATAGGCTGGCGCGGCAGGTCCACCAGCAAAATTCCAGATATTGGTATCAACAATATCAACCCCGTTAACAATGGCCGACAATACGGAAGCCAGGCCAAATCCGGGGGTGCAGTGGGTATGAAAATCGATGGGCGCCCGTACTTCTTCTTTCAGCCGGCGGATCAGTTTCCCGGTTTTCACTGGCGTTATTAAACCGGCCATATCTTTGATGGAGATCATATCAGCTCCTAAAGCCTCAAGCTGCCGGGCCTTTTCGACATAATAATCGATGGTGAAAATATCGTGGGGCAGGGCTTTAAAATGAACCCAGGAATGGAATTTCTGCCGGGGGGAGAATTTCGGGTCCACGGTATAGCTGATGGCACAATCGGCCATACCCCCGTTCTGTTTCACATATTTAATGGTGGATTTCATGTTGTCCACATCGTTGAGCGCATCGAAAATGCGCATGATCCCGATCCCGGACTTCACGGCATTGCGGTTAAATCCTTCTATCACTTCTTCGGGATAAGGATTATACCCAAAAACATTCCTGCCACGGGATAAAGCAGTCAGTTTTGAAACATCTCCCACGCCTGCTTTGATTTTCTCAAGCCGGGTCCAGGGATTTTCGGAGAGATACCGCATGATGGAGTCGGGAACGGCGCCACCCCAGACTTCCATGGCATAAAACCGGGCTTCTTTGTAATAAGGCAATATCCGGTCAACCTGGTCCTGGTTCATACGGGTGGCAAATAACGACTGTTGTCCGTCGCGTAAGGTAAGGTCCCTGATTTTTAACGTTCGTTTCGGCATGGCGAAGAATTATGAATAGAGTTTGAAATTAAGAGTTAAAAGTCAAGAGTTAATTTTATCTTTCAATTATCCAGCATCCACCTCGTCCCCTGGCCCTTCACCTTGAGGAGAAGGGAGAATCCATCGTCCAGCATCTGATCTTCCTGTGAATTAACTAACACTAGTGCAAAGATAATGAATAGATGAATTCAAAAAATGCTAACTTTGTGTAGGAAAGAAGAAGCTTGAAAAAGAGATGAAAAAAGGGGATGGGAGATAAGAGATGGGGTTATGACAGACTGTTAAATGAGATATGTTGACTTTTGAGGAAATAAAAGAAAGGTTATCCCGAAAGAGGGTTGGAATTGCCGGATGTGGCGGATTGGGTTCCAATTGTGCCGTGGCGTTGGCCAGGGTTGGAACCGGGACGTTGGTGATTTCCGATTTTGATATTGTCACGGAAAGCAACCTTAACCGGCAATACTATTTCCGGGATCAAATCGGTCAGAAAAAAACGCTTGCCTTGACTGTTAACATCCTTAGGATCAATCCATTTATAAATGTTATTCCCCATGATTTAAAAATCACCCCGGCAAATATTTCCGGACTGTTCGCGGGATGTGATGTGATCGTCGAGGCTTTTGACCGGTCGGAGGAAAAAGAAATGTTAATAGAAACGGTACTTACCGAACTTCCTTCTATACCACTTATCGTCGGGCTGGGAATGGCAGGTTGGGGGATGAATGATTCCATCCACTGCCGCAGGATCGATAATCTTTATATATGCGGGGACGAACAAACCGAAATAGGTCCCGATATGCCTCCCATTGCCCCTCGTGTCGGAATGGTTTCAAATATGCAAGCGAATGTGGCGCTTGAAATTTTATTAGCAAAATCATGAAACGGACTAAATACATCATTTCTTTGTTGTTGATCCTGGCATCCACGCTTCACGCGCAACCGTGGGAACAGAACAACGCCATCTTTAATCCAAGTGGCATCCCCAGCCTTCCTTTTTCCCAGCCCCGGTTTGCCGATCTGGATGACGATGGGGATTACGATATGATCATCGGAAGCAGTGATTACCGGCTTGTGTATTTGGAAAACACCGGTTCTGCCACTACTCCGGCCTTTATACAGGGTGAAGGTCTTTTTTCAGGTATTTCCACTCTGGATGCCGAGGTGGGTGTTTTTTATGATATCGACAATGATGGTGACCTGGATTTGATAACCGGTGGATTCACTGGACTGAACTTGTTTGCCAATACCGGAAGCGCCGGTAACCCTGTCTTTGAGAAAGTCACCGGTTTTTTCGATGGGCTTGATGTTGGGATGAATCCCGTTCCTGACCTCGCGGACCTTGACAATGATATGGACCCCGACCTGATTACAGGTCTCAGCGAAAGCGGTATCCTGAAAATATATATTAACACAGGAACCCCTTCATCAGCCCAGTTTACCGAGGGCAATTCAACCATCATCGGTGATGTGGGATTATATGCCTATCCGGTATTTCATGATCTTGATTCAGATGGTGATCAGGATATTTTGTCGGGAAGGGATGAGCATGGATTTATTTATTATCAAAATACGGGAACGATGGTAAATCCAATCTGGGAAACCAATACTACAGTATTTGAAGGAACCGGTGACCTGACTTACTGGAACTCTCCTGATCTTGTTGATCTTAATGGGGATTCCAAACCTGACCTGGTTTTCGGATCAGCTTCGGGACCATTGAATTATTACCTTAATGCCGGAAGTCCGGCAGCACCAGTCTGGCAGGAGAACACAACCCTTTTTGGCGGGGTACTGGATGTGGGCGGCGCCAGCAATCCTTATTTCTTTGATTTTGATTATGATGGCGATCTGGATCTTTTCAGCGGAAGTCAGCTTGGCGACATTAAATACTTCGAAAATATAGGTACCGCGACTGGTCCTGCATGGCTGGAAAACAGCGGTTATTTCACCTCCCTGAAACATTCGATATATAGTGCGGTCGCCATCGGCGATGTGAATGGCGACAGCCTTCCTGATGCAATTGTTGGCGATCTTTCAGGAAAGCTTTATTACCACCGGAATACAGGTTCCGGATTTGTCCTCGTATCAATTGCTTTAGGCAATATTAACCTGGGAGGATGGTCTTCGCCCCGGCTGGTCGATCTTGACATGGATGGAGATTTGGATATCGTTGCAGGGAATGAGGCAGGAAACCTGGCTTATATTCAGAATCAGGGAACTCCTGCCAGCCCATTCTGGGCGCTGATACCCAATTATTTCGCCGGTATTGATGTGGGATCCAATTGTGTGCCTGCCATTGCCGACATCGATCAGGACGGGGATCCTGATATTCTCACGGGGAACCTGTGGGGCGATGTTCAGTATTTTGAAAACCAGGGAACAAGCTGGATCGAAAATCCAGGACCTTTCCAGGGGATCACCGGTGGCCAGAACGCAACCACTGCCCTGGCCGACCTCGATGCTGACGGGGATCCGGACCTGACCATGGGAGAATATGGAGGAACCTTCGATTATTATAAAAATAATGCAATCATTGCCGGTCTTGGAGAACAGCCCCTTAGTTCGTTTTCGCCATCTCTTTCAGCCTATCCTAACCCGTTTTCCGGATCTGTCACCTTCAGGTTCTGCCTTGCCTCTGAAACAGATGTTGTGATGCAGGTCACCGATATCAGGGGCGGGATCGTTTTAACCGAAAAACGGGCAGGTATGAATGCCGGGCAACATCTTTGGAAATGGGATGGAGCGAAGGTTTTACCAGGTTTATATCTCCTCCATATCCTGACAGGCGAAAGATCAGGGACGATCAAGATTGTCAGGATTTAGCCCCCATCTCCCATCCTTTATCCCTTTTCATTATGAAAATCACCCTTAATAACAACCAGGAAATTTTTAAACAGGAATCTTTAACTGTCAGGGAATTGCTGAAAGTCAAGAATTTTACTTTCAAAATGCTGGTAATCAAAATAAACGGTCGCCTGGTAAACAAAACGGACTATGAAACAGCCCAGATCCATGAAGGCGACGAAGTTCATGTCCTTCACCTTATTTCCGGGGGATAAGCCAGCGCCCACCTCATCCCATGGCCCTTTTCCTGAAGGAGAAGGGAGAAACCGTATTCTGGATTTTTCAGATAACTTCAGCAACAACAAAAGTACTTCCGCCTACAAAAACAAGATCTTCAGGAGAAGCTTGTTGCCGGGCTGCTTTTAGGGCTGCCTTAACCGAAGGATAGATTTGACCTTTTAAACCGGCTGCATGGGCTTTTCCCATCAGTATTTCCGCGTTCAGTCCACGGGGAATATCAGGTTTGCAAAAGTAGTAGGTGGCTTCAGGAGGAAGAAGTTTCAAGATATGGTTGAGATCTTTATCATTGACCACCCCAAAAACCCAATGCAACTTTTGATGCGGCGTAACAGCAAGCTGGGCAACAACCTCCCGTAATCCACCCTCGTTATGCCCGGTATCACAAAGAGTGAGTGGTTTATTGCCGAGAACTTGCCATCGTCCCGCAAATCCGGTGTTTTTAATCACATTTTCGATCCCATTCCGGATAATCGGGTAGGTAAGCCCAAAACCGAAGGAGTTCATTGTTTCGCATACGGCCATCACTGTTACAATATTTTTTCGTTGGTACCATCCTGTAAGCGGGGATGAAAGAATTGGTATACAGCGCTTTCCATCACGATTGATTTCCAACATCAGCGACGGAAGGTAATTTTCTGGGAGGGATGGGTTAACCTTTGTCAGGTCAATAACGTTGAACAATTCATCAGCAAAGAGGATTGGCGCGTTGCAATCCTTTGCTTTTTCCTGAAACACCGTTTTTATCTCAGGTTGGGTTTCCCCAATAACAACAGGTATCGAGGGTTTGATGATCCCGGCTTTCTCAATGGCAATTTTTTCAAGGGTATCACCCAGAAATTGCATGTGATCGAAGCTGACATTGGTAATGGCCGTAAGCAGCGGAGTGATGATATTGGTTGAATCCAGTCGTCCGCCTAATCCTGTTTCAATCACCGCTATATCTGTCTTTTGATCCTTGAAGTATTGAAAGGCCATGGCCATGGTAAGCTCAAAGAACGAAGGATGGATGGATTCGAAGGATGACTGGTACCGGCTGATAAAACGGGAGACGTATCTTTTATCGATCATCTTACCATTTATCCTGATCCGTTCCCTGAAATCTTTCAGATGGGGCGAAGTATATAAACCAGTCTTTAATCCTTTGGTCTGGAGAATGGAGGCTATCATGTTCGAAACTGATCCTTTACCGTTGGTTCCGGCGATATGTATGGTTGTAAAAGCCTCCTGCGGATTACCCAGTAAGTTGCACAGGGCGATGGTATTGTTCAGGTCGGCTTTGTAAGCGGATGCCCCCACGCGATGGAACATGGGGAGTTGTGCGTACATGTATTCAATGGTCTGGCTGTAATTCATCATACTTTGTGAAAATAAATAGCTCCGCCAATATTATCTTTTGAAGCGCCTGTGACGGATTTCAGGCAATTTATTTCCTGACGCCACCGGAGCGTTCCCAACAGTGCGAAGATCAGGGCTTCCTTAAAATTAATGGTAACAGGATCGGGGATGATGATTTTCATCCGGGTATGTCGGGTGATCCTATCAATCAGGTATTGGTTAAGAGCGCCTCCTCCGGTGATCAGGAGTAACCTATCCCCAGAGGAAACCGTTTCTTTATTATATGAAATGCTATCGACGGGATCTATTTCAGGTGGCCGGAGATTGGTCTTTTCCGGATGCATAACCGCTTTCCCAACCTGAATGGCGGTATGTTCGCACCAGGTCGCAAGAATATCATGGATCGCGTTGGTGGTTTCCCCCGATACCGGGGATTGTCCCCGGGCGTCGGTATGTAAATCAATATTTTGATAATGAGCAGTTATGAGAGGCCATATCTGGTCAATAACCCATTCCTTTCCCAGGGATTTTGGCGGGCGCCTTGAATAAAATGGCAGTTTGTTCAGGGCTTCCAGCAAGGCGGGATTAACAGAGCCCATTCTGGCGAACGATCCATCTCTGTCGAACGGATGGCCGAGCTTTTCTGCTAATGCATTGAGCACAATATTGACCGGGCAGATATCATACGCTATCCGGTCTTTGTTTGTTTCGCGGGAAATATTCGCGAAGCCACCCAGGTTCAGGCAAAAACCGAATTCCCCAAAAAGGAGCCTGTCCCCGATGGGAACGAGTGGCGCTCCTTGTCCTCCCAAGGCCACATCGAGTGAACGGAAATCGCAGATGACAGGAAGGCCCGTTTCGGCCGCGATGGCCGATCCATGTCCGATCTGAGAGGTAAGTTTCACTCCCGGTTGATGAAATATGGTATGTCCATGAGATGCAATAAAATCGGGATGGAGTTCATGCCGGTTGATGAATTCCTGTGTCAGGCTGCCCAGCAAGTGACCAAAATCCATATCGGTTTTTGCGAAATCAAAGGCTGACCCTTTTTCAAGGTCCCTTAGCCGGGAATGCCAGCGTCCGGAGTAAGGGATGGTCTCTGCCTGGTGGATCTGATATTTCCATATATCATGATGGTAACTAAAAGTACAATACACGATATCCGCTCCATCCAGCGAAGTTCCCGACATCAGTCCGATAACATGGTATTTCATAATCTGATGATTAATCCGTCTCATTCCGGTCCATACTCAAAGGCAGCCGATAACCTTTTCGAGTTTTATTCCATGTGATCCTTTAATCAGGATGGCGCTGTTTTCAGGAGGGTGATGCTCCAGCCACATCCTGGCCAGGTCGCTGTCCTGAAAACAAATATTTTCGCGGCGTGTATTTAATCGGGTAAAGACCGGCCCTACCAGGAACACCTGCTGAAACGGGCACTGGTCAACCAAATCCAGTATCCGGTCATGCTCTGCATCCGTTTCATCCCCCAATTCCAGCATGTCGCCAAGGATGACGGTTTTATGGTCATAGGTTGTTCCGGCAAAGGCATTTAATGCAGCGGCCATACTCACAGGATTGGCGTTGTAAGCATCCATGATAAGCATATTCTTGGATGTCCTGATGACCTGGGAACGGTTGTTGTCCGGGCGGAAATTTTCCAACGCTTCTTTCACCAATTCCGGTCCGACCCCGAAATATTGTCCGATACAGGCAGCCGCCAGCATATTGGATACATTGTATTTTCCATACAGATGCGATTCAACGTGATATCTGCCGTGATCCTGAAATACCAGATCCAGTGCAATGTATGGGTTGGCTGTTATTTTCTCGGCTGATAGATCTGCGGGGCCTGATCCATAAGTGATCCTCCCGGTAGTTGAAGAATGTCCCATCAGGAGCTCATCGTTGCAGTGAACAAAGAGCTTCCCCCCATGTTCCTGGATATAATGGTATAATTCCGTTTTGGTCCTGACAACGCCTTCCAGATTTCCGAAACCTTCGAGATGTGCTTTACCGATATTGGTAATGATCCCATACACGGGCTGGGCAATCTTACACAGAAAATCAATTTCACCGGGGTGGTTGGCCCCCATTTCGATGATGGCGATTTCAGTCTCAGGGTTAAGGCGGAGAAGGGTCATAGGGACCCCGATATGGTTATTCAGGTTACCTGTTGTGGCCAGGGTCCTGAATTTTTTAGCCAGGACAGCATGGATCAGTTCTTTTGTGGTCGTCTTCCCGTTTGTTCCCGTTATGGCAACGACGGGAATTGCAAACTGTTTCCGGTGGAGGCATGCCAGCTCTTGTAAGGTTTTCAATACATCGTTTACCAGAAGGCAGTGATCATTCACGGCGAATTCCGGTTCGTCGATGACAGCGTACGCGGCTCCAAGCTGCAAAGCCTGTTCAGCGAAAGTATTGCCGTTGAACGATGCTCCCCGTAGAGCGAAATAAACAGAACCTGGTTGAATTTGCCGGGTATCCGTCGAAACAACGGGGTACTTTAAAAAGCATTGATAAATATAATCCGGTGAAATAGACATGAAAAAGGATTTCAGGTGCAAATTAAATAAAAAACCCCATTTCGGTGTGAAATGGGGCCTGAATCTTTCAAGTCATATTATTTTCCAGCGATCGATCCACCGACGCGGGTCATGGCACATCGGAAACCAATGGCATTGGAAGCATCGTTTTCATCGAGGTAGCGACGGGTTCCGGGGTTCATGTAAAAGGCAGGATCTTTCCAGTTACCCCCTTTATAAACCCGTGCATGGTCAGTGATCAGGGAGCTCATGCCATATTGGTACATAAGGCTTGTAGCGCTCGAATCCCTTCCGGTCTCATGCCATAAATTGTTATCCACATTGGAGGCAAAATCGCCATCGAGGTAGTTGATATTATCTGCCTGGCGGTAGTTTTTCCGGTTCATGGCTTCGGCGGTAGTAATGTCGCGGTATTTGATATGGCCCAGACTATCTTTTTCAGCCAGATAACCTTCAGCATCCCTGACAGGGGTCTTGAAAACATTGCCGCGGAACGGATGAAAATCGGAAACTTCCATGCCATTGAGCGGGCGGTAGACATCAAGCACCCATTCGCTCACATTCCCGGCCATGTTATAGAGGCCGTAATCGTTGGGGAAGTAAGAGCCGCATGGGGCCGGTATATCAGAACCGTCGTTGAGATTACCTGCAACGCCCATATAATCGCCTTTCCCGCGTTTGAAGTTATCCATAAAACCACCGTAATATTTTGATTCGGCAATCCTGACATAATTTCCGTTCCATGGATAGATTTTCCGTTCAATAATGCGTTCGTGTTTGGTGTTCCCGATCAATCCGAGAGCAGCATATTCCCATTCAGCTTCAGTCGGGAGCCTGTATTTGGGGAGCATAATGCCGTCTTCCATTTTTACTTTCCGGGTTCCGGTCCCATTTGGATTCAGGTCGGGAAGGGCTTTGTCAACCAATCCTTCATATTGTCCGGCAAGATAAGCTTCGGTATTGAAATTATTTTCATTCTTTTGGGCAGGATCCATGGAAAGGATGCCTTTTTTGATCAGCAGCATTTCATTGACGCGGTCAGTCCGCCACAGACAGTAATCGTTCGCCTGCACCCATGAGACGCCAACCACAGGGTAATTGCGATAGGCAGGATGACGGAAATAATACTCCAATAATGGTTCATTGTACGACATTTTATCGCGCCATACCAGGGTGTCGGGTAAAGCTTTCCGGTAAACGCCCGGATAATCAGTGCCATAAACCCGGTTTAACCAATAGAGGTACTCAATATAATCAAGGTTACGGACTTCGGTCTCGTCCATGTAGAAACTGGCGACAGAAACCCTGCGGGGCTGGTTGTTCCATTCGAACATTACATCATCCTGTGTCTGGCCCATGGTGAAAGTCCCCCCTTCGATAAACACGAGACCGGGGCCGGTTTCCTGATCGGCAAATTTTCTGACCTCAAAACCTCCGTTTTTGGAATTGTTGTATTCCCAGCCAGTGGTACTGGAAACCTTTGAACTGCTTCCTTTTTTATTACAGGAAGTAGCGGTTGTAACAAGAGCAGCAATCAGAATAAAAAGCTGAAAGAATTTTCTAATTTTCATTCGTTGAAAATTTTTGCAAACCTACGTGAATTTTACAAGATTTTCAAGGCCACTTATAAAATTCATCACGGATTGCTGTCCATATTTAAAATTATAAATCCGAATACATAACTAAAAACGGGGACATTTTATTGCCCTGATCACCCTTCTTTTTTCAATGGCGGCAAACTGCCACGAGACAGAAACCTCGTGTGCCCCGCCAGACGCATCTTTCAGCTTGCTCAAGGAATAATCATAACTGTAAGCGATGTGCAAATTTTTCCAGTGAAAACCAAGCATCGGGATGACGGCATCGGGGTTTTCAAAGTTATGCCTGAACCAGGCTCCCGCGATGACCGGATCGATGGTGAGATAAACCCCCACATTGAGTTGATGGAAGTTGAATTGCTGCTGATAAAGGATATTGGGCGAAATTGAAAATTCACGGTCTTCGTCAAAGCTACCGGAACGTAGATTAATAACACCTCCCGCGTGGGCCGTTAGTTTCATGTATAGAGGAGAGGGATTCTCAGAGGAAAAGCCAACATTTGGCTGCGAAAGGTGATCTGCAACAATCCCGCCATAAACGATATTATCGTAACTCAGGAAAATACCGGCGCTGAAATCGGGGACGCCGGTGGACGCGGATAATGAATTCAGATAAGGATCATTTTCCTCAGTGGTGAGGCCGTCCCTGTTCAGGAAACGGGTGTAATATCCTGCTTTAACCGCTCCGCTTGCCTGGAGTTTTTCGGTGATTGCAAATTTGTAAGCATACATCAGGCTGATGGCCGCTGAGTTCAGCGCCCCACCGCCTGCCTGGTCAAAATAAACATCCAACCCGGCGCCGCCATGGAGGGGGCTCAGGTACATATCATAGGATGCGTGATAGGTTATAAAAGCATTCCCGAGCCCCGGCCATTGGTTGCGATAGTTGGCAATGACCCTTGGGCCGTCGGTGGCTCCTGCTAATGCCGGGTTAAGATACAATGGATTGGCATAAAACTGCGAAAACTCCGGATCCTGAGCGAAACCTGTCCGGCATAGGAACAGGGTTAAAACCATGGCAAATATTTTATATTTATCCGGCATGAAAAACACTATGGAACCATTTATTCAGGATAAAACGGATATAAAATTATGAAAATTGCCCGTGACTTTTCAACAATATTCATGCATAGATAACGTTAAAATCTGTAACAATCATATAGCTTTGTAAATATTTTTTAACGATAGCAACCTTTTAACGGTTTTACTGTCTTTAATATATTACCTGCATCCTCCCTATGAACAAGAAATACTCCTGCCAAATCCTGGCCCTGTTACTAATCCTGGCGGCAATCCTGCCTCATAATGGGTTTTCCCAGCAAACGATATCGCGGGAAGTGCGTTTGGCATGGGATCAGGGAGTAAAAGAAACTAGCCCGGGCGGAATTCAGGGAATCCTGACCTTTAAAGGTTCCATTATCCGCGGTGATTTCGGCCTACTGCCTTTGTATATTCAATCTTTCCGGCTTGATTCACCGGATGAAACAGTCACTTCCATAAGGGTTGAAAACACGGTATTTGCACCGCTGCCTGGAATGCCCGATGGCAATTATCGCGATATCGATATGCTTTCGGATACCATCAGGGTTATGACCGAATTATCGGTTCACCGGAAAATACCCTCGATGAATGTCATAATCCTGCCGCTCCGCTTCAACCATGAAACAGGAATGCCGGAAAGGTTGACCTCTTTTACCTGGATCCTGACCCTGAAAAAAAATACCGGTTTCCAGGGCCAGACAAAATCTTCCGGAGCGTATGCCGGGCACTCGGTATTAGCCAGCGGAAACTGGTATAAATTCTCTATCCCCTCCGGGGGGATTTGTCAACTGACTTACGATGATCTGAAAAACGCGGGAATCGATGTGGCATCAATCAATCCATTAAACCTCCGGATTTATGGAAATGGAGGAGGTATGCTCCCGGAATCGAATGCAACCGACCGGATCGACGACCTGATGGAAAATGCCGTTTATGTCTCCGGGGAAACGGACGGTCATTTTGACCCGGGGGATTATATCCTGTTTTACGGACAATCACCCGATTCCTGGACCTACACCGCAACAGACCAATTATTTCATCACACAAAGAATATCTATACCGACCAGATTTGTTATTTTTTGAACTTTGACCTTGGACCGGGAAAACGGATTGCCACCGAACCATCATCTGGTTCAGGGCCCACAAAGTATATCGACCGGTTCAATGATTTTGCTTATTACGAAAAGGAAGATCTTAACTTTATAAAGTCGGGTAGGGACTGGTGGGACAATCAGGTTTTTGAACTCACGCTATCCAGGAATTATTCATTTACTTTTCCGAATATTGACACCGGAAGTGAAGCTGCGCTCACCGTAAAGGTAGCTGCTCGTTCCACGACCGGCAGCTCCATGTTTGCGGCTTCCATTGATGGACAAAAACTACTGTCGTTGTACCTCGAAAAGACTGGCTCGGGCTATGAAAACGATTATGCCAAGGAAAATAAAGGGACCGCCCGTTTTACCCCTACTAATCAGGTACTTACAGTCAACCTGTTGTACAGTAAGCCATCCGGCGCGATCGGTTATCTTAATTATTTGGAAATCAATGCCACACGACTTCTTACACAATCTGGCTCCCAGATGGCATTCCGTTCCGTGTCGTCGGTGATGCCCGGCGGGATCACCGAATTCTCCCTGAATGGCAATAACCAGAATATTCAGATCTGGGATGTGACGGCAACGGGAGAACCCAGGCAACTGGTCCCGGTAAAAAATGGAAATACATACACTTTCCGGGTTGAAACAACAGTCCTGAAAGAATTCCTGTCATTCGACGGAGGTTCATACATTAAACCTACTTATATCGGAAAGGTTGAGAATCAGAATCTTCATGGAACCGATGTGGCCGATTATATCATGGTGTGCTATCCTGATTTTCTCGCCGAAGCAGAACGCCTGGCTGAATTTCACCGCGAAAAATCCAATCTTTCCGTGTTTATTACCACCCCGCAAAAAATATATAATGAGTTTTCTTCCGGATCACAGGATATCACGGCCATCCGGGATTTTGTGAGGATGATGTACAACAGGGCAATTCCGGGGAAAGAACCAAAATACCTGCTTCTGTTCGGGGATGCATCGTATGATTATAAAAACAGGATCCAGAACAATACAAACTTTGTACCGGCATTTGAATCGGAAAATTCACTTTCTCCCGAAAAATCCTTTGTTTCCGACGATTATTTTGTACTTCTCGACCCGACCGAGGGACAAGGAGATAGCGGGGACCTCGATATGGGGGTTGGCCGTTTGCCGGTTTCTGGTTTGGCTGACGCGACAAACATCGTGAATAAAATACTTCATTATTGCTCCGGGAGCGATTCGGTAAAAAATGACTGGCGGAATGTGGTCACCTTCGTTGCCGATGACCAGAATTTAGGTGAAAACAGGTTTATACAAGATTCTGAAGACCTGGCAAGGATCGTTGATACGACCCACCAGGTGTATAACATCGATAAAATTTACTCCGATGCTTATACCATGGTCAGCACTCCCGGCGGGAACCGTTATCCGGAAGTCAATGAAGTGATCAACAAACGGGTCACAAAGGGAAGCCTTATTATGAATTATGTCGGGCATGGAGGGGAGGTTGGATGGGCCCATGAGCGTATTTTAGAGGTGGCCGATATCCAGGGCTGGCGGAATCTCGATAACATGCCGGTATTTGTGACCGCAACCTGTGAATTCAGCCGGTATGATGACCCCGAAAGGGTTTCGGCCGGAGAATGGGTCTTCCTGAATAAAAACGGAGGTGGCATCGCGTTGTTCACCACTTCCCGCCTGACCTATGCCGGACCGAATAAATCGCTTCTGGTAAACTTATACAAAAGTGTTTTCGAAAAGGATAACGGACAATATCTGAATCTCGGGGATCTGCTGATGGCTGCCAAATACCAGATGGGATCATATGCCAATATTCATGCCTTTGTCCTGTTGGGCGACCCTGCTATCCACATGGATTATCCCGATCTGAATGTTGTAACCACCTCCATCAATAGCCAGGTTCCCACTTCTGTCCCGGATACGTTGAAAGCCCTCTCGGAAATAACCATTACCGGTGAAGTAAGGGATGACGGTGGCCAGAAAGCATCCTATTTTACTGGAACTGTTTTCCCGACGGTTTTCGATAAAGAGGTGGAGGTTTGGACAAAAGCCAACTATAACAATGGCGATAAATTTCCTTTCATGTTGCGTAAAAATCCGGTTTATAAAGGTAAAGTGCAGGTTACAAACGGGTCCTTCTCATATTCCTTTATTGTTCCCAAAGATATTGCATACAAATACGGGACAGGCAAGATCAGTTATTATGCCCGGAGCCCTGAAACCGATGCGCAGGGGTATGATGAAAATATCCAGGTTGGAGGATATAATTCCGGGGCTGAACCTGATAACCAGGGCCCTGAAGTGGTGTTATTTATGAATGACAGGAATTTTGTTTCCGGTGGGATCACTAACCAGAATCCGACACTCCTGGCAGATATCTGCGATTCCTCAGGCATCAATACCGTCGGGAACGGGATCGGACACGATATAACCGCTGTCATCGATGATATAACCACAGTTCCCATTATCCTGAATAATTATTATGTTACCAATCTTAACACTTTTAAAAGCGGGAGCATCACCTATCCACTCTCCACGTTATCAGAAGGGGAGCATCACCTTTCGGTAAAGGTCTGGGATGTCTATAACAATTCGGCTGAAGCGCGGATCGGGTTTGTCGTTGTCAATTCGACCGGATTCGCCCTGGAACACCTGATCAGTTATCCAAACCCCATGCAGGATCAAACAACATTTTCGTGGGAAACCAATCAGGTCCATCAACCCCTCGAAGTTGAAATTACCATTTTTACCCTGACCGGGAACCTGGTTAAAACCATCCGTCAGACTGTTTATAACCAGGGTTTCCGGACTGCCATGATCCACTGGGACGGCACCCTGGATAATGGCCGGAAAGTTTCCTCAGGAATGTATGTTTACAGGTTACAGACCATGCTGGAAGACGGGACTGCCAAACACATGACCTCGAAATTGGTAGTGATCCGGTAAATGATTACTTTTACATTTTTTTAACTATGTACCGTAAGTACGGATTCCTGTTCCTGATCACCCTGCTCCCCTTTATCTCGTTTGGAGGAAGGGAATGTAAATCAACTTCCGTCCTGGCCTCTGGAAGCTGGTATAAACTGGCGGTCTTACAAACCGGGATCCATAAAATTACCTATACGGATCTGGTATCCCTTGGAATTGATGTGGCAACAGTCAACCCATCACACATCCGCCTTTTCGGCAATGGGGGAGGAATGCTTCCCGAAGCGAATGCCCAGGAAAGGATTGATGATCTTCGCGAAAATTCGATCCTTGTTGAAGATGGAGGCGATGGCCACTTCGATCCTGCCGATTATATCCTTTTTTATGGCGAATCACCGGATAAATGGTTGTTTGATTTCACCACACGGCTTTTCAACCACCAGAAAAATCTCTATTCTGATACGACCTTTTATTTTCTGAACCTTAGTGATGGACCCGGTCTCAGGGTCCAGATTAAAGAACCCTCTTCCCGGATCCCCAACTATTTTGCGACGACCTTTAATGATTATGCATTGCATGAAGAGGATCAGCGCAATTTTATCAGATCGGGAAAAGAATGGTATGGTGAAGAGTTTAACAATGCAACCCCAATCCGTGATTTTTCTTTTTCATTCCCGCACATCGATACCTTATCACCCCTGAGGTTAAAATCGGCAGTGGCCGCCAAAGCTCCCAATCAGAGCTATTTTGTCATCATCGCGAACGGACGGAGGTTTGATTCACTGAAAGTTGATCTTACTACTTCCGATGAGGCAAGTTATGCCAAATTAAAAACCAGGCAATCGGTGCTTGCGTTCCCAAAGGCAGATCAAACCATCACACTGCAGTATAAATTACCGGTTTCCAACGCACTTGGATGGCTTAATTATTTAGAAATCAATTGCGTACGAAAACTAATATGGACGGCTCCACAAATGCCTTTCCGGAGTGTTAACGGCTTTGGGACCGACATGACCACCCTGTTTTACCTTCAGAAAGCCACCCCGCAAACCATCGTCTGGGATGTCACCAACCCATCAGCCATCGGGGCGGTCCATACGAGCCTGTCAGACAGCCTGATGACATTCAAATTGGCCACGGACACTTTGCGTAAGTTCATTGCCTTTGACGGATCCTACTTTTACCCGGTAATTTGCAAGGGGATGATACCCAATCAGAATTTACATGCTACCCCGTCCTCAGACATGATCATCATCACGCATCCCGACTTTCTTTCACAGGCAACACAGTTAGCAGCGTTTCACCAGCAACACAACGATATCAGTGTTCAGGTCGTGACGACCAAAGATATTTTTAATGAATTTGGCGGTGGGGGCCCCGATGTTACTTCCATTCGTGATTTTATCAAATTTCTTTACGATAAGGCCGATTCAGCATCAAAGCCCCGTTACGTCCTGCTGATCGGTGATGGATCGTATGATCCGAAAAACCGGATCCCCGGGAACAATAGTTTTCTTCCTACCTTTCAATCTACGGAATCTCTGTCTGAAACTGGAAGTTATGTAACGGATGATTATTTCGGCATCATGGAAGATACTTCCGGACTGGAGGCGAATGGGACCATCAATATCGGGATTGGCCGGTTCCCGGTCTCCGACACTGCAACGGCACAGATCATGGTTAACAAGATCATCCATTATTCGGATAAAATTTATCCTGTTACGGCTGATTGGAAAAACACCATCACTTTCGTGGCGGATGATGAAAATCAAAACCTTCATTTTCATCAGGCCGAAGATCTGGCCAAAATTGTGGGGGCCCAATATCCATTATTCAATGTCAATAAGATCTATTTTGATGCCTACCAGCTGGTCCAAATACCCGGGGGTTACCGCTTCCCGGATGCCACAAAGGCCCTGAATTCCGCTATTGATAAAGGATCGCTGATCGTCAATTATACCGGTCATGGAAGTGAAGCTGGTTGGAGCTATGAACAGGCGCTTACGGTGACGGATATAGAACAATGGAGCAATGCCGATAAACTTCCTGTATTTTTTACAGCCACCTGTGAATTCAGCCGGTTTGATAATCCTGAACGCTATACGGCCGGGGAAAAAGTAATCCTCCACCCAAATGGCGGGGCTGTGGCCCTTTTCTCCACTACGCGGAAAGCGTATGCAGGCCATAATATTAAACTGAACACCAGCTTTTTTCAACACCTGATGGATAAGGACGCATCCGGATCTTATCTGAGAATGGGGGACCTAATTAAACTTTCCAAGAACCTGAATGGGAATATTGGTTTACTCAGGAATTTTGTTCTTTTGGGCGACCCCGCGCAGAACATTGCTTTCGCCGGTTATAATATTAAAACGGTTTCCATCAACGACGAAGCGGTCAATCAGCCCGATACAGTTTTGGGACTTTCAACTGTGACGGTAAAAGGCATTATTGAAGATGCCATGGGGCAAAAGGTCTCCGGTTTTAACGGGACCCTGACCAGCGCTGTTTTTGATAAGCCGGTGACCTATTCCACTTTGGGAAACATACCTAACGATACTTACCCTGAACCTTTTACGGTCCAGAACAGCCTTCTTTTTAAAGGTGATGTACCTGTTCATGCCGGTGAGTTCACCTTTTCATGCATCGTTCCGAAAGGGATCTCCCTGCAATATGGTAAAGGAAAACTGAGTTATTACGCCTATAATGATCAAATGGATGCGGCCGGTTATTCCGATCAGATTGTGATTGGAGGAACCGATCCTTCTGTCGATCCTGAAAACAGTGGCCCTGCCATTGCCCTGTACATGGATAACCGCGATTTTGTTTCAGGTAACAGGACCGGAACCGATCCGGTCATCTTAGCCGATATTTTTGATACCAACGGGGTTAATTGTTTTGGTTTGGGAATCGGTCATGAAATTGAAGCTGTTCTGGATCACGACCGCGCCCATGCTGTTGTGCTGAATGATTATTTTACGCCTGTTTTTAATTCCTACACCCGCGGCACGGTGAGTTATCCTCTCTCGGATTTAACGGATGGGACACATTATCTCAGTCTGAAAGCATGGGATATGTTTAACAATTCTTCGGAGACCGGTATCTCTTTTTATGTTTTTCCACAGAATTCCATTTCGGTCAAACAGGTCATGAATATGCCCAACCCGCTTATTGACCATACCTGGTTCGTGTTCCAGCCTGAAAAAAAAGTCTCAGGAGGGCTTGACATCCAAATCCGGATTTATGATATAACAGGCCGCCCGGTTTATTCCATTTCCGGTAACTGGGAAGAGGTCGGATCCGGCTCTCCGGGCATGGCCAAATTCTTCTGGAATGGAACAGACTATAACGGGAAGAAACTCAGCACAGGAATTTATCCCTATCAGGTGACCTTTACCGGTGAGAATGGCGCTTACGAAAAAATTTCCCAAAAACTGGTTATAATCCGATGATTTCAATCAATTTCTGACAATTTTTTTTCCCCGGACAATATAAATTTACCTCGACCGTTATTTTCTGAACTTATTTATTGTATCATTTAATATCAGCACTTATCCAATGAAGATCCGCTTCCTTTTACTCCTCGCATTTATTATGGCGTCAGTTAGTATGTTTGGACAAGATACGGAACCCAGTGATGGTAGCCGCGTTATCTCCACCGCCGTACCGTTTCTTACAATTTCCCCGGATGCCCGTTCAGGAGGGATGGGCGATGTGGGCGCCGCTACCAGTCCCGATGCTTATTCAATGTATTGGAACCCGGCCAAATATGCGTTTATTGATAAATCATTCGGATTTGGGATCGGTTATGTCCCCTGGTTAAGAGGCTTGGTTAATGATATTGGATTGGCCTCTGTTACCGGTTTTGGAAAGATCGGTGACAAAAACGCGATAGCGGCATCCCTCCGGTTTTTTTCGATGGGATCCGTTATGTTTACCAATGACGTTGGTCAGGAGCTGGGCGAAGTTAAACCCAATGAATGGGCTATTGATGCGACCTATGCCAGGAAATTCTCCCGTGAGTTTTCAGGCGCTGTAGCTGCCCGGTTCATTTATTCCAACCTTGTCCCTGTTAATTATACCTCTTATGATGTTCGTCCGGGAACTTCATTTGCTGCAGATGTAGCCATCTATTACCACCATGAAATGGAGATCAGTGGGATGAGCGGGGCATCCATCGATGCAGGTATGGATATTTCCAATATCGGCGCAAAAATGTCATACAGCAGTACCTCGGTCGTGCGTGATTTTATCCCGACTACCCTCCGTATAGGCCCCTCTTTTACCATGGATATTGACGATTATAACCGGCTGACATTTTCACTCGACTTGTCTAAACTCCTGGTCCCTACGCCTCCGGTATATGCCACGGATTCCAACAATCAACCGATCATTGATTCGGATGGCAAGAAAGTCATTGAAAAAGGGTATGACCCCGACGTTTCAGTGGTGAAAGGTATGATCCAGTCTTTTTATGATGCTCCATACGGATTCAAGGAAGAGATGCAGGAAATCAACGTTGCCGTCGCTGCCGAATACTGGTACAACAAACTGTTCTCGATCCGCCTCGGCTATTTCTACGAATCAAAATACAAGGGTGATCGCCAGTTCTTTACCCTTGGCGCAGGCCTCCGGTACAATGTTTTCGGACTTGATTTTTCCTATCTGCTTCCCATTCGTAACAACAACGCACTGCAAAATACCCTTCAATTCACTTTATTATTCAACTTTGATAATAGTAAGGTGGCTAAAGGATCACAAGGCTCTAACTAATATTGCGACCGGGTTGCCGGGCAAGGTATTTTTTATCCCAAATACACCGGGCATTTGATCATTGTCCACATCTCAGCTGAATATGATGCGCATTGGTTTCGGCTTTGACACCCACATCCTCGAATCCGGCTATGAATTCTGGTTAGGCGGGATCCCTGTCCCTCATTCCAAAGGCTCCAAAGGCCATTCTGACGGCGACGTCCTCATCCACGCGATCATCGATGCTTTATTGGGCGCTGCAGGGCTCAGGGATATCGGAAACCAGTTTCCCGACACCGATCCTGCTTATAAAGGGATCGACAGCAAAATCCTGCTGAAAAAAACCATTGGACTTATTTCGGGAAAAGGATATACAATCGGTAACATTGACGCCACGGTCGTTTTACAACGTCCCAAAATCAACGACCTGGTACCTGACATGGTCAGTGTGCTGATAAAAATAATGGGACTAGATGAGGATCAACTTTCAATCAAGGCAAAAACCAGTGAAAAGCTGGGTTTTATAGGTCGTGAAGAAGGCATCTCGGCTTACGCGGTTGCGCTGCTGGAGCATCCGGCCTCCAGCCCCCACCTCATCCACTGACCCTTCTCCTCAACGAGAAGGGAAGATCCAGTATCCGGCATTAATTTCCCTGATTTTTCAATCTGTAGAATTTTAGACCGAAGTCATCGACCAACATCGGTTTTTTCCCGGTATTCCAGATATAAATTTTCAGAATTCCTCTTGGATTACTGATTTCTGGAAGGGTAAGCGAAAAATTGCATTTTCTCCAGGTTTTTATGTCTGTACGCGGAAAATCGTTCAGACGGAAACCTTGCCAGTAATTTTCAAGAGAATTGATGCTATCCATGCTTAAAACGACGAGCGCCTTATTGGTCGCTCCCTGTGCACTATCCCAAACCATCAGTTCACCTTCCACAAAATAACGGGCCGGTAATTTTCCAAGATCGGCAGCAACAATACTCAATCCGGGACTAAAAAGATGCAAGGAATCAAGGTAACCGGCATGACCGGTAGAATAGGCCCTGTTTGTCGGGATGATTGAGATCATGTTCCATCCTGGCGAATCCCGTTCAAGATCGGTATAAAATCTCAGATCGGGATGCTTGACATCTACTGAATAATCAGCTATTTCCTGGTTTCCTCCCAGACAATTAATATACGCGGAATCTGCCCTCAAAAAAACATACTGGAATTTTTCGCGGTTCATGCTGTTAGGTTGGATTATATAATGGGTGTATTGCCAGGTCTGAAAAATATTGAGGAAAACCAGGGGGACAATCAAAACCACAATCAGGGGTTTGGCGACTTTCCAGGGTATGCTGTTTAAGGGAAGGGCAAGCAAAAGGCAAAATATCCCATAGTAATCGATGAAAGCCCTCAATCCATATCCATCGCCATAATACCAGTTCCACCAACTGGCGATCAAATATGTTACGGATGTGAGGAAAACCAGCATGCTAAAAAACCGGATGCGGTTTTTAAAGGCCAGGTATATCAATCCAAACCATGACAGGAATATCAATGGTGTATAAACAAATAAACCTTTCCGGAAGCTGAATAATACGTTGGTTATTTCCGGATTGGAAAACCGAAACCCCTCATTTTGGTATGGCCAGATGAAAAACCTCCCCGTTTGAAGATACCAGAGGACGGGTTGAACCGCCGTGGATAACAGGATGATCAGGATGCAAAGGGCGGTGGCGTTTTTTTGATGCCAAAGTTCTTTGAAAAAATGTGATAAAGTGTTCCGGTCCCCGGCAAAAAAAGGGATCAGAAGCAACACGACAAGGTTGGTGGGACGGATCAGGAAAACCATTCCCAGGAAAAAGCCGCTATGCAACGCGATCCTTTTATCCCATACCCGGATCCCCGAAAGGGCACAACTGATCAATCCGTTAATGGCAAAGAAAGAATAAATATGCGACATGGTCGGTTGCCAGATGGTATAGTACAGGAGGTTAGTCCCGAATAAGATAATGACCAGAAGCATCGCGGATAAAGAAGGCCTTATACGAAAATAACGGAGGATGCGATACAGGAAGAATAATCCCCACATAAGGTAAAACAAAGCTCCCAATCCAATCGACAATTGAAAAAGAAAAGAATATCCATCTATCGGCGCCCCCAAAATCCAGGAAAAAATGAGACCAAGGAAGAAAAAGGGAAGAAGCAGGAGCGCCTCGCCCGCGAAATATTTGTTGACCGGATGACCGTCGATATTGACCAGATATCCTGGTTTATAATGAGCATATCCTGACAACCTGGATTCGCGTCCTACCACTTTCCTGAAGGTAGGGTCACCATCGATGATCAATGCCGGCAGATAGGCGTAATATCCCCTTCCATCACTGGTGATGATATGTTTCCATCCAGTACCGTCCCCCTCAAAAACACGGTAACTGATAATAAATGCAAACACGAAACAGAAGATACCGAAAAGGGCGATCTGAGGATACCTGGTATTATTCATGGTGGTCATTAAATTTCGAACCGGACATCGTAAAGTTACCCGTCAAAATTAGTAAAAGCCAGGGACATCATTTGGTAATATGAATTATTTGGTGTACTTTTGCAGTCCTTTTTAAAAACCATTCATTCATTAAAATCGAAAAGAAATGTTAAAACAGTATGAAACCGTTTTCATTATGACTCCCGTTTTGTCTGATGAACAGATGAAGGAAACGGTAGAAAAGTATCAGAAGTTCCTCGTCGGCAAAGGCGCCGAGGTGGTCTTCGAGGATCATTGGGGACTGCGTAAACTGGCTTACCCCATTCAGAAAAAATCAACCGGCTTTTATCATTTGATTGAATTCAAAGCAGAGCCTTCGCTGATTCGTGAATGGGAGGTGACCTTCAAACGCGATGAGCGTATCCTTCGTTTTCTGACCGTTGCTTTAGACAAGCACATGCTTGCATACAACGAAAAGAAACGCAATAAGGCCAAGGCCGCAAAAGAAGAAAAAGTTCAGTAACCCCGGAAAATTATTTTATTATGGCAACACAACAACAAGGTGAAATAAAGTATCTGACCCCGATAGCGGTTGATACGAAAAAGAAAAAATATTGCCGCTTCAAAAAGAGCGGTATTAAATATATTGACTATAAGGACGCGGATTTTCTGATCAAGTTTATCAATGAGCAGGGGAAACTCCTTCCGCGCCGTATCACGGGTACTTCAACAAAATACCAACGCAAAGTAGCGCAGGCAGTCAAACGGGCCAGGCACATTGCCTTATTGCCCTATGTCGGAGATTTATTAAAATAAGGAGGCAAGAACCATGGAAGTTATTTTAAAACAAGATTTGCTCAACCTGGGCTATGCAAATGAAAAAGTAAATGTAAAGGCCGGTTATGCACGGAATTATCTGATTCCTCAGGGGATTGCCATTCTGGCTACTGAATCCAACAAAAAAGTGTTGGCTGAGACCCTGAAACAAAAAGCCCACAAAGAAGCCAAAATCAAAAACGCGGCCGAGGATCTTTCAAAAAGCCTGAAGGACTTGACCGTGAGAATTGGCGCAAAAGCGGCCGAAAGCGGCAAGATCTTTGGTTCGGTGAATGCTATCCAGATCGCGCAGGCGCTGAAGGATCAGCACAATGTTGAAGTTGACCGTAAAAAGATCCAGGTTGACCATGAACATATCAAAGAACTGGGCACCTATAAGGCAAAGATCCATCTTCATAAAGATGTTCAGGTAGAGATCTCTTTCGAGGTTTTTGCTGAATAGTTTCCGGATAGTGCAGAAGTGATCCACTGACTGCATGGCGCCATAGTAGGTGAAAATGTGTAACTTTATCCCGGAATTCATTCATTCCGGGATTTTTTATGCTTTCTCAAAACCAGATAAAACGCGTTTCCGCCCTCCGGATTAAAAAGTTCAGGGAGGAGTATGGTCAATTTTTAGCCGAAGGGGAAAAGCTGGCGCAGGAGATGCTGAACAGCCGGTTCCGGATCGTTGAAATCTATGCAGATGCATCCTGGATCATATCTAATCTGCCCCTCATCCGACAAAAAGAAATTCCGGTGTTCGAAACCTTACCCCGCGAGATGGAGCGGATCTCCGCGTTGGCTACGCCCAGTCCCGTGCTGGCGGTGGTTCAGAAACCAGAAAGCGGATCACAGATATCAGCACCTCCAATCGGTCATCCGTCATCCGGTCTCAACCTTGCCCTTGATGATATCCATGACCCGGGCAATCTGGGGACCATCATCCGGATTGCTGATTGGTTTGGTATCGAAACCGTTTTCTGCTCGGAACAATCCGTTGAATTGTATAATCCCAAGGTCGTCCAGGCTACCATGGGCTCCATTACAAGGGTCATGGTGACCCGTTGTGACCTGGCAGGGCTTCTTTCAGTATGTACTGGCAAAATACCCGTATTCGGGACTTTTCTGGAAGGCGAAAACCTGTTTGAACAGGATTTGCCATCTGAGGGGATCATCCTGATTGGCAATGAGTCACGGGGAATTTCAAAAGAGCTGGTCCCCTTTGTTACGAAAAAACTGTATATCCCCTCTTTTGGTCCTTCCCGTCTGGGTAAAGCAGAATCGCTCAATGCCTCCATCGCTGCTGCAATAATCTGTGCTGAATTCAGGAGAAAGGAGAAAGGAGAAAAATGAAAATCGTAAATCATAAATCGTCACTTGTCATTTGTGAATTGTCACTCATCATCGCTCTTTTGCTTCTTTGCCCTGTTAAAGGGTCCCCTGAAGAACTTCCCAACATCAATGCCATTTATGATCCGGGAATAAAAACGGTCCAGGTTTATAAGGCTGGTTTCGATCTGTCAGCCCCCATCATCCGGCTTAATTCCGATGAACAGATCAGTATTTCTTTCGACGATCTGGACCCGGAGATCAAACGGTATAAATTTACGATCCGTCATTGCGAATCCGACTGGAGCGCCACCATGGGCCTGGATGTCCTGGATGTCATTGATGGTTTCAGGGAAGAAAATATTGATCAGTTCGAGTATTCATACAACACCACTGTCAAATATATCCATTTCAAGGCCAGCTTTCCTACCGGACAAATGCGGCCCAGAATCTCCGGAAATTATCTTTTGATCGTATATGAAGAAGAATCCCTGCGTCCGGCATTTACATGGCGGTTCATGGTATTTGAAGCCACTCCCGTTGTCACCACCGGGACTGTCGTCCAGAGTTCCCGGATGGAAGATCATTTGTCGCGCCAGCAGATTGATCTTGAAGTAAAACTGAACGGGATGGCGGTTACGGATATATCCAGGGAAATCAAGGTGATCGTTCAGCAAAACGGACGGTGGGACAATGTCTTGAAATTAGGGAATCCACGGTTTATAAGAGGGGATGACCTTGACTACCGGTACGACGAATCCATCGCTTTCGACGGGGGAAACCAATACCGCTCATTTGATACGAAAAGCCTGATCTATCAATCAGAACGGATTGCAAAAATAAGTTACGATACCACCTATCAGGTTTTTCTGGTAAATGATCTACCCCGTACCTTCAAGCAATATGTGTCCGAGCAGGATCTGAATGGCAAATTTTATGTTAAAAATGAAGAACATGCTGAAAACAGCAACACTGAAGCAGATTATACCTGGATCCACTTCTTTTTACCCTATCCGGCTTTATTGGCAACAGGACAATTTTTCGTTATCGGAGAGCTGACCCGGTGGGAGATTTGTCCTGAAGGCAGGATGAATTATAATTATAACCGTAAAGGATATGAGTTAAACCTTTTTTTGAAACAGGGATACTATAATTATCTTTATGTTTTAAAAGAAAATGGAAAATCATCCGGAGATGTTGCCTTCATCGAAGGGAACCATTGGGAAACGGAAAATGATTATTCCATCTATGTCTATTACCATGAGACCGGTTCCTTGTACGACCGGCTGATCGCTGTTAACTTTATTAATACCATTAATAAATAGACGTAAAGCCACCTGGAATAGGGATACAATTTGGCGCAATTGAGATACAGAAACAAATTTAAATGATACTATTGCTTAATTATCCTTGAAACGATGTTTTCAATGCCATACATTTACGCGAAATATCTTAACATCTTCATTATGAAATTCGATAAACACTGGTTTTCACGATCACCCTTAATTCCTGTTTTAATATTAATACCCGTTTTTTTTGGGGCATGTAAAAAAACAGAAGAAAACAATTCTTCTTCTGCAACCATTAAACCGATCGACCAGCTTATTATCGCTGACAATTTCAGCTGGAGCACAATCCATCAGGTCTCTTTCAGTGTCGTGGCGCGGGATAACGCGGATAACCCGCTCCCGAATGTAAGGTTTAAAGTGTATAGCGCCAGTTCTGATTCAGGGGGCGTTTATTTGTTCAGCGGGATAACTGACAACTCCGGTTCATGGACTGGAACACAACCTTTACCAATATATTTAAATAAGGTAACAGTGACCAATAATTATCTGGGGCTGATAAGGGAACAGGTTTTTCCTGTATTGGATAATAAGGTATCCGGTATTTTTGGTGGGAAAGTTCCTGATCCGGTTTCGTTCAAATCTGCCGGCGAGATTATTCCAAGTCTCCTCCCTGGCGTTTATTATATGGGATCATTTCACGGCAAGGGAGTACCGGATTACCTGGTTTCCCCAAACGATCCGGTGGACGCTGATTTATTAAATGACTTGAATGCCTCGTTGCCGGAATATCAGTCTGTCCCGGTTTATCATCCGGAATATCTTGCCAATACCGTGCCCGATAACCTGGAATTGACCGAATTATGTGATGTCTGGGCAACTTACATTACGGAAGGGGCAACCTGGAAAAATTCGATAGGTTTTTTTGTTTTCGACACGAACAATCCGCCTGATAGTCCTTCAGCGATCGATTCGATCAAAGTGGTATTTCCCAATATGTCTAATTCAGGAAGTGGGGGAGGATTAGATCCCGGGAACAAGGTCTATTTAGGCCGCTATCCTTCCGGAAAGTCAATCGGATGGGTCGTGTTTGCGAATGGATGGGACGGATCACAGATCACCAATGGTAAATACCGTATCTACTCCATTCCTTCACTTAATCCCGAACCTAATCCGACTTTGCAAAAACACATGATCCTGCTCCGGGATGTGGGACGTCATGCCATTTTATTTGGTTTTGAAGATTGGCGCAGGGACCAGAAATCGGATCAGGACTTTAATGACGGGATACTTTATGTGAAAGCCAATCCTGTGACAGCTATCAATACGGATGGCATGCCCGACATCTCCACTACACAACCCGATGAGGATGGTGATGGGATCCCTGATGAATTTGATGATTATGATGCCGATCCTTCCCTGGCCTTTGACAATTATTATCCTGATGAGACGGGATATAGTTCCCTCGCCTTTGAAGATCTCTATCCCGGTCAGGGCGACTACGATTTTAATGACCTGGTAATCAGTTACCGGTTCAACCAGATCACAAATGCCCAGAATAAAGTGGCGCTAGTTAAGGTTACATTGATTACCGAAGCTGTGGGCGCAACCTTCCATAATGCCTTTGCATTTCAGATCCCGATTCCTCCTGAAATGATACAAAATGTGACCGGAACTGATCTGCGGCATGGATTTATTTCTGTATCAGCGAATGGGACCGAGGCTGGACAAACCAAAGCAGTGATCATAGTATATGATGATGCCCTGGATCAATTACCTCCACCGGGCCATGGAGTAGGAACCAATACTGAACATGGGGCCCCTTATGTTATTCCTGACACCCTGGAGTTGATTATTAACTTCGTCCAGCCTGTATCGCTTGCTGAAATCGGGTCACCGCCATACAATCCTTTCATTATTGTTGATAGAAACCGTAACCGGGAAGTACATTTACCCGATTATCCTCCCACTGACCTTGTGGATGGAACGGATTTCGGAACTTTTTCTGATGATAGTAAACCCGATATAGGAAGGTATTATAAAACCAGGAAAAACCTTCCCTGGGCTATCAATATATCGGATAAATTCAGTTATATGTTCGAAAAAGAAGCGATCAATACAGGATATCTGTATTTTAACGACTGGGCAGAAAGTAACGGCGCCTTATATACTGATTGGTATTTCAATACAGTTACCGGCTATAGGGATAATTCAAAGATTTATTCTCATTGAAATTCCGTTTACAAGTTTTAGGATTTGTTATTATCACAACCTCGCTGTACCTGTTTTTCCTGACTTCGTGCAAGAAAAAACCGGATAATGGCGATCCTGGCTGGACGGATAAAACCATGGATCAACTCATCATTGAACGAGTGTTTAATTGGTCAGCGACCCAGGATGTGAATGTTACCGTTGAAGCATTGGATAATGCAGGGAACCACCTGCCATTTGTCAGGTTCGATATTTACTCCGAAAGCCTTTCTGCCGGGGGATATAAGGTGTTTTCAGGAACGACATACAGGAACGGGAATTTTGAGACAATGATTACTTTACCGGTCACTGCTGAATATTTGACCATTGCCACACAATACAATGGTCAAAATGTCGAACAAAAGGCAGCAATCCTTGATAAAGCCATTCATGCCGTCTTCGCGGGATTGATCCCTGATACAACCCGCCTTGACAGCGATTGGGATGGAGTACCGGATATTTTTGATGATTATCCGCTGGATACGTTAAAAGCATTCAATAGTTATTTTCCTGGGGAGAACCAGTTTGCAACCTTGATTTTCGAAGATTCCTGGCCGGCAACGGGAGATTTCGACTTCAACGACATGGTCATTCGTTACCGCATTAACCTTGTAACCGATTTCCTGAACCATGTCAATCGTATCAGCATTCTTTTTATTCCCGAAGCTTCGGGCACTAAAATGCATAATGGATTTGGTTTCCGGCTGCTTCTGGATACTTCTTTTTTTGCTCATGTTACCGGCGCACGGTTGAATACCGGATTGATCGATGTGGATGAGAAAGGTTTTGAAAAAGATCAGAAAAAAGCAACCGTCATCGCTTTTGATGACGCCCTGGCCCTTTATGGGACATCCTGGGTTGAGGGGCCTGTCAATACCGATCGGAATTCTCTTTTTTTAAAGCCTGATACCGTGGTTTTAACCATTGATTTCAAGAAATCAGTAGCAATCCCGATTGCCATGTTTGGGACTCCTCCTTATAATCCATTCATTTTTGTAAACGGCGATCGGGCAAAGGAAATTCATTTACCTGACTTTTCACCCACCGACAAAGCTGATATTACCCTCTTTGGCACTTATTCTGACAACAGCAATCCTGCTATTTACAGGTTTTATAAATCAAGAAATAATCTACCCTGGGCGCTTTTCTTACCGGTTGGTTTAATATATCTTGATGAAGGGGATGTCATCAACAAAGGCTATTTGAAATTCAATGACTGGGCAGAGAGTTCCGGCAAAACATATCCTGATTGGTATAAAAATACTTCCGCGGGATATAGAAATCCGGCAGTACTTTATTCCCATTGATAAGGACTGGAAATCCCTGATCCGGAGTTGGTTTCTCAGACAACAGTATCCATAGTTTTCATTCAGGTGAGCGAGTATTGTTTCTTAGAACGGATAACCGATCCCGAAATTCCAGATAATATCTTTCAATTGCATTTTATTGAAGTACCACCGGTCATTCTCGGGATACCAGGGAACCCGGAGTGGAATGGCCGGATCAAACCTGAAAATGAAGAAATCGAAGTCAAAACGGATCCCAATACCGGCATCGATGCCAATCTGATTGATAAATCCAGGGAAGGTGAACTTCCCGCCCGGTAAATCAGAAGTTTCCTTTGACAACCAGATGTTCCCCATATCTGCAAAAAGAGCGCCCCGGATCCATTGGTAAATGGGGAAGCGGTATTCAATATTGGCTTCCAGTTGTATATCCCCGATCTGGTTAAAGGTGTTTTCGTCATCCGAATGATAACTTCCCGGTCCCAGGTAATACATCTTCCATCCCCGCATTCCGTTGGCCCCACCCGCGAAAAAAGCTTTTTCGAAAGGCAGCTCGGTTGAATTGCAATAAGGGATCCCGATCCCTCCATAAAACCGGTAAACCATCGAAAATTTGTTCCCCAGGATATTATAATATCGGAAGTCGATATCGGGCCTGACATACTGTGAATAGGGCAAACCTAAAAGGTTATACATCCCGCTGTCGCTTTTGGGAATGTTAAAGAGCTTATCGATCCCGTAAATGAGATTTCCTCCTGTTTCAAAATTGCATCGGATATAAAAAAAATCTTTGACCGTATTGACTTTTTGATTGCTGAAAGTAAAGATATATTTCAACCCGGCCACCATGTGGTCGGTATATTGATTCCGTAACCGCCGGTCGGTTTGCGAATTAATGACGGAATCAAAATAGGCATCCGTAAAAACCTTGACCAGGGATATTTCAGCAGGGTTTAATACATGCTTTATTTTTTCATTCTGCATCCATGTATAACCAAAGGAGATATTGGAAATATGCCGGTCATAATCTATCTGACGCTGAAAGTTGTATCCCAGGGTGATGGTGGTCTTGGGTTTGAAATATTTGGACATCTTTTCCGGCTTGACCGGTAAGAGAAACTGAGGGAAAGTCAATGATGCATTTACACCCAGTTCCACCGTATTGAAAAAGGCGGATCCACTGGTCCCACCCGAGGCCTGCATTTGTAATGAACCGCTCAGATTGACTCTGAGAAGCTGTGCCCCCTTGAAGATATTCCGGTTCTGGTAACCGATATTCCCCTGAACGCCAAATGCACCGCCCGAGTTTGTCCCATCAGCGGTTACCGTGAAGGATTGTGCCGCCGAACGTGAAAGCTCTACATGGCAGTCCAGGATGTCTTTACACGGACCGCGAATTGGGGATGGTTCCAACGTTTCATCGAAATGAAGGTTGATATACCGGAACACCTGCAACCCTGAAAGCTGGGAATAGGTTTGTTTAACATCATCCAGGTTATAAGCCGTGCCGGGGACAAGGAAAACAGACTGGGCAATGGTTCGCGGTTTAACTTTGAATTTATCCCTGTAAAGAAAGTAAAAAGTACTGGGTGGTTGGCCCTTGATCGCGTTTTCGTATGTTTTTACGAGGGTGTCGTACCGACTGGTATCCGTCAAAAGATGATCAAATTCAGGGTAAACATAAATCTTATGAATGAAATATCGCTTATGGGGCGCCTGTAGGACCATATTGAAATTGTTCAGGGATGGGATAACCGGGTTGGTGATTTCCAACGTGATATCCATCCGGTTTTTCCTGAAATTACTGTCGATACGGTAAGCAATATAAATGTTCGAAAAATTGTAAAAGCCGTAATTCTGAAGATTCCCGGTGACCCTGCTCCTTTCATTGTCAAAAAGATACGCATCATAATTTTTTCCTCGTTTGATCAGGCATTTAGCAGTATCCTTGTAAACGAATGTGGCCACCTGCGTATCGGGGATAGAATATTGGATGTTCCTGACCAGATAGGGTTTGGCGACCTGGATATAATATTCAACTGTGGCCTTTTTGTTGTTATATCGAATGGAATCAATAACTTTTGAATTGAAATATCCCTTGTTGGCCAAATAAAGGGCCATTTGCTTCTGCGTCACCGAAACCATGCCCGTATCAAGCAAAACAGGAGCAGCGCCGACCTTATTCCGCAACCATTTCTTGAATTTTGTCTCTTTCCCCTGACTCCCCAGGTTGTAAAAAGCAATGTTGGTCCGGAATAACCCGAAGAGTTTTTTATTGGGATGTTGCTGTAAGTATGGTTCCAGATCTTCAGGCAGGACTGAACGCGGGTTAACCTTGATTTTATTGTTGATCAGCAGGTATTCATTGGGGGAAAAATTTTTCGTGACACTACAACCCGCCAGAAGGATGACGAGGATAATTGAACAAATACCGGCAAAAGATTTCCAGCTCATTATTTATTAAAACGGTTCAGGCTGTTTTGTGTAATCAAATTCCAGTCAGGTTTCCCAATGAATGAATGTAAATCCTTACTGTCAGTGTATGACATCGCGCTGGAAAGGTAGTCAATAAAGTTTTCGACCCATCCCGACAATGTATATTCTACCTGGATCATCCGGGTGACCCCTTCGGAGGATCTGAGCTCATTGCCCAGATGTGCTTGTACCTCTTTGGTACTCATCCCACGGAACTTCTTATAAAATACCGAACCCATGTTGAAGGCAGTTTTCACTTCATTGCTGTACTGGTCCACCCGGTCGCCCGGAACCGTATAACCTTCGAATTTTTTATTGGCCGAATAGGTATGTCCGGCCGATTCAAGAGCTTTATTAAAAATCCCTCCGCACATGACATAATCAGCGCCAAGCGCCAGGGCTTTTATGATGTCAGCATACTTTTTAATGCCACCGTCGGCAATCACTTTGGCAAATTTTCCTGAACGTCCCGCTTTTTTATGATATATGTCGTTGATCAGGGATGCCAGCGGATAACCGATACCGGTGTGAACGGAAGTACTGCATCCTGATCCGTTTCCTACCCCGATCCTCACAAAATCGGCCCCTGCTTGTGACAATTCAAAAAAGGTTGCAGGATTGGCCACATTTCCAACCATGATCAACAGCCGGTCCTGATACTTATCTTTGGTCCTTTCAACCATCTCCTTCAACCGTTTCATGTGACCATTCGCAATATCAATACAAACCTTTATTACCTCCTGATCAGGGATGCAGTCCCCTTCCCCGAAAATTTGTTCAAACTGATCCAGACTTAATGCGGCCCAACCCTTTATCGTTCGGAAATCTTCTCTGGAAAATTGCCTGGATTCTGTCCTTGGAACAATAGAATAGATTAAATTTTCTGTGAAAATATTCCGGTGGGACAAGTCGGTAACCGTATCCATCGGAGCCGTGAAGAGTGGAAGCATCTTGTTGTCGTCCATCACGGAAACAGTTTTCCGGGAGTTGATGTTACTTATTACAGCGGGTTGGATCAGAATATCGTCGAAATCGAATTTTGGACTTTTATTTTCCATGATAAGCGGGTATCAGTTTATGGTAATTTCTAAAACAACAAGAAGCGGCTGTGCAATGGTACTTCAATAGTAACCACACAGCCGCTTTAATGTTAACTTATAGTATGCGCTATTCTGTTATTTTTCAATCAGGACACTTCTGTTGATATTCCCGGTTTTTGTTTTAATTCTGACCATATACAATCCGGCGCTGAAAGCGGAGGTCGAAATCCGGAAGTCTTTCGAATAAGGGGCCTGATCAAAAACCTGTTTTCCGGAACTGTTGAAGATCCTTACTCCCTGCATGGTTTCCAGGGTCTTTAAAACCATATAATCTTTTGCTGGATTTGGGTACACCATCAACGGGTCATTGCTGAGATTCTCAATTCCAAGTACATTTCCAACACCGCCATTCATGAAGGCCGGCGTGAAAAGATTGCCGTTGTAATCGGCAAACTCGCGCAGGGTTGGTACGTCTCCCCAGGTCAGGGATACAGCATCCTGCGAACTGGCAGTAAAATGAAGGTCTAAGAGTTTATCGTTATCAATGGTGATCCCGTTGAAATCGGCGGCCCAGACAAAAGTCAGTTTTCCGGGTTGGGGATAACCCACAGTTACGTTGTCGATTCCATGAAACCATTGATCAGCGCCGGTAAATGTTAATTTTTCCGGATCATAGCTGATGGTAAACTGGAAGGAGCCCATATTTTGCAGATCGGTGGCGTAAACCGGGATAGTCACGTTCCCATCCAGGGGATCAACAACCCCGATTGTTAAAGCGCCGGCAGTAGCTTTCAACCGATCTCCGCTTCCGGAGTCTTTATCAGATGGATTATACGAGGCATTGGCATCGCCATAACATAATCCGTTGAAATTCTGGGTAACGTTTGCACCGCTGATCGTAACTGCGGTATTGTTGAAAAGCCAGTCACCTACCGTGAATGAATTGATAACGCTTCCGATCCTCTTTTTCACAAGCAGGACATCCGAAGCAGTGAGGCTTCCGGAGCCATTAACATCGCCGGATGCCAGGAAAATGCCTTCCAGTAAAGCAATATTGGCGATGTGTTTCTTGAACAGAAGGACATCCAGGGCGGTAACGCCACCCCAGGCTTTCGTCGTAGAAGGTTCCAGCGTATAATTGCCATTGATCAGGCTGCTGAATGAATAACTTCCCGAAGCATCGGTGGTGGTGGCGCCAACAACGGACCCTTCATTGTTTTTTAACGTCAACGAAATTCCAGATAAAGGAGTGGGGGTCGATCCCGGGTAGGTGATAATACCGGAGAGGGAGAAAGTGGTAGCCGCGTCCAGGGTAAAGCACCCAATTCTTGTTTTCCAGTTAGACGCGGTAGTGGTTTGATAATATTCCTGGGTGTACCAGAATTTAGTAGGATCAGAAGGATCTACATTCATGGTGCTATAGTCGCCCCAGCGACTGGGGGTTCCGCTCCAGGTATTGGTCTGGGAACCAAGTCCCTCCTTGATAACTCCTTCCTGAACGGTCATTTGGTTCAGTGGATCGTTTGCCAGGCGGCCGGTATAATAAACTGAAGGAAATTTAGTAGAGCTTGAGATAGAGTAACCGAGTGCAATATCTCCGGCCGGATTCATGGCAATGCTTCCCATCCAGCGTGAATGACTGTCGGGGGAATAAGTCCCTTGCTGGTATATGGTCCAGGCGCCGGTTCCTTCTTTCCGCAATTCAAACCAGCGTATCCCTGCCACACCGGAACCCATATTTATAGTACCGCAGGCCACCATGGAGTAATGATCGGCAAAAGTGCGGAACTGGAGCCGGAACATCAACCTGCCGGCTAAGGCGTCTAATTTCACGCTGGTGTTTTTCTGGGTAATTCCACCGGAGATGTTCCCGTTAAAGGCATCTACAGGGAGCTGGGCATGAAGGGCGAAGGAAGAAGAGCCTATATTGTCCCAGTCTACATGGAAAGCATACATTCCCAGGCGGTCAGGGCCATCATTCAGAAAAGTAAAGTAATTGGGCGTTCCCACGGGGGGGAAAGTCCCATCACAGTCAGATGGCAGCATGGCATAGGCTTCATTGCCGGCTGACAACTGAAATAAGACCATGTTTGCTGTTTCATCACCGGCTAACATTTTAGTCCGGTTCATGGCCACTGCGCCAACACCATTATAATTCAAGGAACCAGCCGAGAACCGGTTGATTGACATATAATATCCATCGGGCCAGACAGCGAGTTTGGGATAATCGGGCATATCTGAAAACTGGAACTGATACCGGTACCACGAACCTGTCGGATCGTTGGTTGTAGAAACGGCAACCATTTCAAAGAAAGGGCCATTTGGAAAATTGGGCAAAGAAAATTGTGAAAACACCCAACGGTCGGCTTCTTCATCGTAGAGCACAACCCCATCGCCGTCATTGCTGTTATTGGGCATGCCGGTAAAAATAGAACTGTTTGCCAGGGGGCCTAAAATCAATTCCCCTGTTTTTGAATAAATGGCATATTTACAGTTGACTTCCTGAAAATAATAATCCATACCAACATCGCCATCGGTATCAGGAGGGCACAATCCCATGGTATTCCCAACGCCGTCGAAAGATGCCGTAACCTCATCGGTCACCCGCGGCCCCTGGTATTTCTGTACATTAGGATCGGTGGCATTAGGATCATCGGTATCCACGGGATGAAAACGTTCGTGCTGAAATTGATTCTTCACCACCCCGTCTTTCCAGGTCCGGTCGGCAATTTGCGGAATGTTCTTGATCATTTCGCGCAGCGGGGGCGATACATCAAAATAAGTGGCCCGGATAACGATGGGCTTTGGAGCTTCCTCCTGGCTGAATGACCATGAAGTAAACAGCATGAAAGCCACAAAGGGGGTTAACAGTTTTTTCATAAGAATGAGATTTTGTGGAATTTGAAACAAAGTTACGGAAGTTTTCAATGCCCCTGTAAAGAGATTGAATTTTCTTACAGTACTTATTCAGGATAGATACCGGTTCCGACGATGAGGGCCTCCCCCCTGATCACAATCTTTTTAACAAAAGATGTCTTATGCCCTGGAATGGATTTACCCGGTTTTGGCCACTGGTAATCAACCCAACCTTGGCCTTTTTCATTGGCAACATGGATCATTTCCCGGATAAAATACTTCCCTGACGGATCCATCAGGTCTTTCTGGTTTGTCCCTTCAAGGGAAGGGGCCCCGGCATTGACAAGCATATTACAGAGGGTGTCGAGCACAAAAACGTAAGTATCTTTATAGACCAGTTCCGAAGTGGAATCCCGGAGGGTCCGGAACGCATCTTTCCCCATGATGCGGATCAGGTTGAGGGCATCGTTCACGGCATCAATGGCGAATTCTTTCTCCATTTTCATATCATATAAACCTGATCCGACCACATAGATGGAACCGGATGGAGCTCTGGACAGTTTTACAAAAGTAGATTTCCAGGAAGGTTCCCGGTCACCGGGTTTGACCCATTCATAGTGTGTCCAACCGCATTGCCCGATACCCAATGCCTTGCGGATAAACCACTGGATAATGGGTTTTCCGTTTATATCCCTGAGCCCATATTCATTCTTGCCGATCAGCGATGTGTCTTCATGTACAAAAATATCTCCTTTAATCCCGCAGATAAAAATATAGGTTTCACCAGTCCTCCATCTTGACCCATCGGTCATGAATGATTTAAAAGCGGATTCCCCTCTTTGAGCAATCAGGTCTGCTGCATCATTAACCAGGTTAACCAGGTTTATGGTCTTTTGGTGTTTGTATTTACTTTCTTGGGCAAAAACCACTGAATGAGACGCAAAAAACAGGATGCCAGCCAGTGAAATGCAAATTAACCTGCTCCGGATATTTTTCTTTGTCATAGTGTGGGGATTTATTGATTGTCTGAATCTATCGAGTAAATATACTGAAATTTCCGCAAAAAGTCAAGGATAAGCAAACATCCTTGGGATAAATGGAGTACTTTTGGGACAAATCGTATTTGTTTATCATTTATATAGGAGAGATCGCTATGGAAATCAATGAAACCCTCTTATTCTTAAAGAAGATTGAACTTTTCAGAAACCTTAATGACGAAGAGTTTATCGAATTAGCCAAAAGTGTCAGGGAAAAAACATACAACACGGGGGATATGGTTTTTCGGGAAAATGGCCCCCGCGAAGATATTTTCATCATTTATGAAGGAGAAATAGAACTCTTTAAAAGTAATCCTTATGGAACGGAGCTCAGACTGGCATTGTTCCGCAAAGGTGATTTTTTAGGCGAGGGTTCATGGGCGCACGATTCTCCCCATTCAACATCTGCCCGGGCGCTTCAACCATCAACACTGCTCTCTGTTAACAGCGGCTTTTTCAATAAAAGCGCTGAAACCACCCTGAAAATTTTCTCAAATGTTACCAGGGTCATGTCCAGAAGGATGCGCAATATTAATTCCAGGATGATAAACCCGGCTGCGCAGTATGAATCGGGAAAGACACGACGGGAACATGATCTCCTGGGTGAACGCGAAGTCCCTTTTGAATTCTACTATGGCGTACAGACCCTCAGGGCTCTTGAGAACTTTAATATTTCAGGCATGACCCTGAGCTTATTCCCTTCCCTTATCGAAGCTTTGGCAATGGTGAAAGAGGCTGCTGCAGAAGCCAATTTCGAACAAGGCCTGTTGGCGCCAGAGGTAAAAAACGCCATTGTTCAAGCCTGCCGGGAACTCATCAGCGGGAAGAACCATAACCATTTTGTGGTAGATATGATCCAGGGCGGAGCCGGCACTTCAACCAATATGAATGCCAATGAAGTTATTGCAAACCGTGCACTGGAGATCATGGGGCATGAAAAAGGCGAATATCAGTATTGCCATCCGAACAGCCATGTGAACCTTTCCCAATCAACCAACGACGCTTACCCCACCGCTGTTAAGATCGCTTTGATCAATTCCAATGAGAAACTTCTTCTGGTCCTTGAAACGCTTATCGATTCCTTCAGGGACAAAGCAAAAGAATTTTCCAGGATCATAAAAATGGGAAGGACCCAGCTACAGGATGCTGTTCCGATGACGTTGGGGCAGGAATTTGAAGCGTATGCAGTCACTTTGGGTGAGGAGGTAGAAAGATTAACCCAGAACGCACGGTTATTCCTTGAAGTGAATATGGGGGCCACGGCCATCGGAACAGGGATCAATTCGGAACCCGGATATTCAGAACTGGTCGTTAAGCATTTAAAAAGAATTACGGGTTTTGATATCGTCCTTGCATCCAATCTGGTTGAAGCCACCCAGGATACCGGATCCTATGTTATGTACTCCTCCGCAGTGAAGCGGCTGGCCGTTAAGTTGTCGAAGATATGCAATGACCTGAGGCTGCTTTCTTCGGGTCCCCGGACTGGACTACACGAAATCAACCTGCCGCCAATGCAACCGGGATCTTCTATCATGCCGGGAAAAGTTAATCCTGTTATTCCGGAAGTGATGAACCAGGTTGCGTTCAAGGTAATCGGGAACGATCTCACGGTTACCATGGCTGCCGAAGCAGGTCAACTCGAACTGAACGTGTTTGAACCAGTGATCGTACAGAGTATTTTCGAATCGATCGAGATGCTGAAGAATGGAATGTATACCTTGAAATACCGTTGCGTCGATGGGATCACTGCCAATGAGGAGCATTGCCGGAATATGGTCCACAATAGCATCGGACTGGTCACGGCGCTGAATCCTTTCATTGGGTATGAGGCTTCCAGCCAGCTTGCCAAAGAAGCGCTGGAAACAAACAGAAGTGTGTATGAGCTGGTTTTGGAAAAAGGACTTTTAACCAAAGAAAAGCTTGATCAGATCCTGGCTCCGGAGAATATGATCAAGCCAAGAAAAATGAAACTGTGATAAACTGATCATAAAAACTGATGAAACGAAAAATATTCCTGACCATATTGCTGATTGGGTGCTCTGCAATGTCTGCATCAGCCTGGCTGTTTCCTGAGCACAGGGAAATAATGATGACCGCCATCAAAAAACTTGATCCCGGCCGTCGCGCAATCCTTGACCAGATCTGGGCGTCGGCCCGGAAAGATCATGAATCGAGATTGTGTGCCTGGGTCATCGAACCGGAACAAGGCTTGAAACCCCAATGTCTTGATTATGCCACATGGTGTGCAATAGCGGGCGACCACTCTGTTTCAGCAACAAATTTGACCGATATTATCCTCAACTCCGATTGGATCCTGGATGTCGCGGCTATTGCCGCAAAACTTCAGGTTGGTCTCGACAACGCGCACAATCGCAGTGAACGTATCAGTAAGATGAGGGATTCGGATATCAAACTGCTCCGGGCCGATCCGGATTACGTTACCAGGTCGGGGAAAAACAATGGTCATTTCATGATGGCGCTTCCTGCTGTGAATACAAAACCTGAGATCTTTTTTTCAATGTGTTTCAAAGAAGGGACAGAGTTAAATACTGTTGGAACTTATACATGGTTCCATTTGAGCGCCCTATCGATGGCTGCCCGCCTGAACGCTAAGGGTCTTACACCTGAGCAGCGATCGGCCCTGGCCCTTTCGGTCCTGGCCGACGAAGCATTCGCCGCTCATTTTCTTGAGGATAGTTTTACATCGGGACATGTTGCGGGAATTTGGGGCGATGCCGCAAAACGGAAGGGGACCCATGATTATTACAATGAAGCAGGGTTAGAGGTAACTACCTGGCAAGGCAGACAACTGGTATTGATGGGCGATGCCACCATGCGGGAAGCAGATATTGAATGGTCATCCGAAGCAGTCCGTATGAGCATGGAACAGATATTGGATGCGGTTAACGGAAAGATCCTGGCGGATACCACATGGGTTGATCTCCCCATTGCAACCCCGGATACATTCAATGTAGGTAAATCCATGGTGATGCCCGTACGTCTGGTTGATCCGGAAGCAATAATTTTATGTGACACGGTATTGATGGCAACACCGATTCCGGGTTTGAAGGCCGGACTGGGAGAACTTCCGCGATTCCGGGCTGAAATAGGCCCTTTTGTTGGCCTTAGCGCTGCAACCAACTTCAATTTTCTGAATGGTGGTTTTTTTGACTATCAAACGTACAACGGTTTCAGCTCCGGATTGGAACTTGGCGTTCGTTGTGGATTGGGAATGGAGGGAGTCCTGAACGAATCGGGCGATGGGCTGGTTTTCCTTGATCTTGGCGCCCGTATTGATTTAAGTTCAACCATGAGGTTTGATTACGACGACGAACCAGAGATGAAGCAATTAGGTGATTATGTAGCAGCTATTCCAACCCGCGACGCCTATTATATCCGCTTAAGATTGCCTTTCTTTCTGATTCCGGGCGACTTGATAATTCTTGCGCCCGTTTTAGCGCTGGCGTCACCCAGTACCATGCAGAAGGTAGTCACTACGGCGGGAAATGGAGGTTTGATTCCCTGGCAAACGGGTTTGCCAACCCCTATTGGACGGTTCCAGTTCGTGTTGGGACGGGAGGTAGCTATCAGTATGTATGGATCGGGAAGGGGCCCTGATCCATATATAGTCACGCTAAAAGCCACTGACGAGGAAGGCCTCGATCAACAGGGGTATTTCTCTATGTTTACGACCAGGTTTGAATTTCCGATCGTGGAATACCGTCCCTTCCGGACCTATTCTTCACGACAGACCGGGAGCCTTCTTTTCCAATTGCATGGCGGTTTTGATATTCCGGGAAAACGAAAAACCATCTGGGCGCCGGAAGGCTATACCGGTTTGCCTGATACACGGACGATGTGGTATGCCGGTGTCCGGCTTGTTTTTGACTACCGGTATTATTTTTCAGGAAAGAAGAGATAAAATTACCTGATAAATACAGGGGAATTTTTGTGGCCGCAAAGAGAAGCTTTCAAACTCGTTTTGGAAAATCAAATAATACTTTACAATAACGCTGAAGGAAAAGTTACGATTAAGGTTACTTATCTGGATGATACATTTCGGTTGCCTCAAAAAGCCATAGCGACTTTATTTGGCGTTGAGATACCTGCTATCAGCAAGCATTTGACAAACATATACGAAACCGGCGAACTTGTCAAAGAAGCAACTATTTCCATTTTGGAAACCGTTCAAGTGGAAGGGAACAGAGAAGTAAAACGCAGGTCGGAATTTTACAACCTGGATACAATTATCGCTGTTGGGTACCGGGTCAACTCAAAACAAGTTGCATTTTGCAGTCACGGGGCAAAAAAAGAACGACGTGAACGACCCGGCAAATAGACAAGTATTGGCTATAACGCATAAGTCCAGCAGGGTTTTTGTACAAATGTGTAGGTATAAAAGTATTCAACCAATAAAAAAACCACCTACAAAACAAATTGTAAGTGGCTGATTTCGAAGTGGGAGCTACAGGATTCGAACCTGTGACCCTCTGCTTGTAAGGCAGATGCTCTGAACCAACTGAGCTAAGCTCCCGGAATGCGGGTGCAAAGGTAAAAATATTTTTAACAGTACCAAATATGGTGGCAAAAAACCATAGATTTATTTGGGCAGAAGCCCGAAAAAACGCACTACTTGTCAATATTCAATCTCCAGATCCAACTCGTCCCTCAGGGTCCTGAGTGCAGGGTTTTTTTCAGCCATTTTATCAAATTTTTCCTTATCAGTGTATGGCCTTATCTCCTTTTGATTTTCAGCGATCTTAATAAAAAGTTGGATCTTGTAGTTATTCAGTCGGGCACACAGGAAATCCATTAATTCCCCTTTTTTCAGATTGAGTTCATCCTCTAAGATCTTGTTATCCAGCGTAAACTCGATCTGCCATTCAGGAAGCAGTTTTGGCGGGCATTTCCTTAAGGTTGAATAAAGGTGTGGGGAATCATTCCTGAGTTTTTCGGCAAATTCATCCCAAACCAGACTCAGGTCAGATTGTGTAAAGATTGTTGCCGTTTCATAACGCTGTGGATCATCTGCCACCCCGTGGGCATCCTGCTCTTTTTTCACCGGTTTTTTAATGGATAACGTACTGGTGAATTCTTTATCGATGTCCTTCATTTTTACGGTATCCGGTTGGGAAGCCATGGATTCCTTCTTTTTAACGGGAGGAGCTGGCGTGGTCGTGTTTGTGGGTACCGATGGCTTTGCAACAGATGGTTGATGCCGGGTGGGGACAGCTTGTTCAGGTTGTTGGTTTTTACCGGTAAACGGTTGTTCCTGGATCATCAAGGCGCACATCTGCATCAGGGAAAGTTCGAGGTGCAGGCGTTTGTTGTTGCTGGTCTTATAGTTAAGGTCACACCGATTATTGATATCGAGCATCTTTAAAAGAAATCCGATGGGACAACGGGTCGATTGATCGAGATAATGACTGCGGATAGAAGGGGCTGTTTCGAGCAGTCTGGCTGTTGCAGGATCTTTGCATACCATCAGGTTCCGCAAATGTTCACCGAAACCGATCAGGAAATGCTGTCCGTCAAACCCCTTATCAATAATATCATTGACTGTCAGCAAGGTCCCCGGGATATCACCCTGAAGGATCTGATCCGTGATCTTGAAGAAATATTCATAATCCAGTACATTGAGGTTCTCCAGTACGGTTTCATAAGTAAGCCTGTCACCGGCAAAACTCACAAGCTGATCGAAGATGGACAAAGCATCCCGCATGGCGCCATCGGCTTTCTGGGCAATGATATGGAGTGCATTGTCTTCGGCATCGATGTTTTCCATAGAGGCGACATGGCGAAGGTGACCGGCGATGTCATCAACTGTGATCCTTTTGAAATCGAATATCTGGCAACGGGAGAGAATAGTAGGGATGATCTTGTGTTTTTCGGTGGTAGCCAGGATAAATTTGGCGTATGAAGGCGGTTCCTCCAGGGTCTTCAGAAAAGCATTAAACGCCGAGGCGGAAAGCATGTGGACTTCATCGATGATATAGACCTTGTATTTTCCCATCTGGGGCGGGATACGAACCTGGTCAACCAGGGTACGGATATCATCAACCGAGTTGTTGGAGGCCCCATCGAGTTCATATATATTGAACGAGGCGTTTTCGTTGAACGAAGTGCAGGAAGGACACTGGTCGCAGGCCTCGCCGTTTGGCGTTAAATGTTCGCAATTGATGGTTTTGGCCAGGATTCGGGCACAGGTTGTCTTTCCAACGCCACGGGGACCACAAAAAAGAAAGGCCTGGGCAAGCTGGCTGTTCCTAATGGCATTCTTGAGCGTGTTGGTGATGGACTTTTGGCCAACGACAGTATCAAAAGTCTGTGGACGGTATTTACGCGCTGATACAATAAAATTCTCCATACGGGTCCGGTCCGGTTCAAAATAT